>Ga0308167_1000367_pt1 | contig 86387 bp, 77 predicted proteins | sample PhyCR1_2_FD_202138 | JGI IMG/M metagenome (GOLD analysis project Ga0308167, IMG submission 202138) | Phyllosphere microbial communities from UC Gill Tract Community Farm, Albany, California, United States - DLSLRC.R1 | ecosystem: Host-associated > Plants > Phyllosphere > Unclassified | place...
GCGTGCGCTGGCGTAAACCGGCAATCACCTGCTGCTCGCTGAGATCGCCCTGCTCCAGCCAGGCTTCGGTCAGGGTTTCATTGGCTTCCGCCGCCGCCGCGACCATTTTTTCACGCCAGCTCTGCGCTTCGGCCAGCTGATCAGACGGAATTTCACCATAGCTGAAGGTCATCCCCTGGCTCTCTTCATCCCAGTAGATGGCCTGCATGCGGATCAGATCGATCACCCCGACGAAATGCTCTTCGCGACCGATGGGAATCACAATCGGCACCGGATTGGCTTTCAGCCGTGACTGCATCATGGTGACCACGCGGAAAAAATCGGCGCCCTGCCGATCCATTTTGTTGACGAACGCCAGCCGCGGCACATGATATTTATTTGCCTGCCGCCACACCGTCTCCGACTGCGGCTGTACGCCGCCCACTGCGTCATACACCATTACCGCGCCGTCCAGCACCCGCATTGAGCGCTCGACCTCGATGGTGAAATCAACGTGGCCCGGGGTGTCGATAATATTGATGCGGTGCGGCTCAAAGCGCTTATCCATGCCCGGCCAGAAGCAACTGACCGCGGCAGAGGTGATGGTTATGCCGCGCTCCTGCTCCTGCGCCATCCAGTCGGTTGTTGCAGCGCCATCGTGCACTTCCCCCAGCTTGTGGCTCATTCCGGTATAAAACAGAATGCGCTCGGTGGTGGTGGTTTTACCGGCATCGATGTGCGCGGAGATGCCGATGTTGCGGTAACGTTCGATCGGAAGGGATCGGGGCATGATGTATCCTTAGTCAGTTTGACGGAAAGAGGTGCACACTTTTCAGGCACCCATGTCAGCAAGCTTAGACTAATGGTACGACTCCATACGAACAGATTGAGCTATAATTAACCGGATCATTCCCCTGACAGGAACGTTATGCTGAGTAATCACCCTGATACTGAACAGTTACGGTTAGAAAATGTGTTGTTTGCGCTGGGCAATCCGCTGCGGCTGGCTATTGTTGATGCGCTGGCGCGTGAAGGTGAACAGCCTTGCGGCCTGTTGCGTGGTGAGGTGGCGAAATCGACCATGACCCATCACTGGCGGGTTCTGCGTGACAGTGGCGTGATCTGGCAACGGCCGCTGGGGCGGGAAAATCTGATTTCGCTGCGCCGTGAAGATCTTGAACATCGCTTTCCAGGCTTACTCACCAGCGTGCTGACGGCTATCAGTCAGGATGCCTCACCGCACGGACCGGCTGGCAAGCCCGGCGATGACGTTTTAAGGTAACGGTTTTTACTTAAAGGGAAATTCTATGCGCATTCTGATAGCAGGTGCCGGCGCGACCGGTGGATATTTTGGCGCGCGACTGGCCCAGGCCGGCCAGGACGTGACCTTTCTGGTGCGCGAACGGCGTTACCGCCAGTTGCAGCAAAAGGGACTGGTGTTGCAGACCCCGAGCGGCACCGAAACGCTGCAGCCGCAGCTGGTGCAGGCGGCTTCTCTGCACGGTCACTATGACCTGATTATCCTGACGGTAAAAAGCTTTGCCCTCGAGCAGGTGATGCAAGATATTGCACCCGCCGTCGGCCCGCAGACGCTGATTATGCCGATCCTTAACGGCATGCGGCACATTGAAACGCTGCAACAGCGCTTTGGCCGCGAAGCGGTGATCGGCGGGTTGTGTAAAATCAACGCTACGCTGGGCGATAACGGCGAAGTGATCCAGATGACGCCGCTGCATCAGCTCTATTACGGCGCGCTCGACGGTAATAACGATGCGCGCCTGCAGCGGGTCGATGCTGCACTGCGCGATAGTCAGGTTGATACCCGCTTCAGCGACAACATCATGGATGAGCTGTGGGAGAAATGGCTGCTGCTCAGCACGCTCGGCGCGGTGTGCTGTCTGGCTCGCGGCGATACTCAGCAGGTGCTGCGATCCCATGGCGGTGAAGCGCTGTTACAGGCTGTTTTTAGCGAGATCCTGACGGTAATCAGCGCTGCAGGTTATCAACCGCGCCCGGCGGTGACCGCCAAAATCTTCGAGCTGCTGAACAATCCAGCCACACCGATGACCTCCTCCATGTACCGCGATTTATGCCAGGGATTCGATATTGAAGCCGACCAGATCATCGGCGATCTGCTGCTGCACGCCAGTCACTATGGCCTGAGCACGCCCTTATTGAATGCGGTGTATGTCAATCTGCAGGTCTATCTGCAGAACCGTTAAGCGCCAGCGGGCCGCATCACGCCGGCCCGCCACTTTTCAGCGGCCCTGAATCCGCTGCTGCACCCCGGAAAGGCGCATCAGGCGCTGCCACGCCGCATCAATCTGATCAGGCAGTATCACTTCCGCGAAGAACCCTTTCCCGCGCGGTCCGTAGCCCTGCTCATCGTTTCGCAGCCGTTGCACCTCTCCCATCAGCAGGGAGATAAAACGCTCCAGCGACCACATACCCTGCGGCGCGGCGCCGGTGATGCGCGGCTGGCCCGCCTCCAGCCTCAGTTGTGGAATGAAAACCGGCCAGTTGATAAAGCGGGGAGCCGCCGGCCGATCGCGCCACTGCCAGCGGAAGGTGGCGTCAGTACGCCGCTGCAGTAACGGGTCCTGAATCAGAATGACCTGCTGCGGCTGTATGCCACGGCTATCCAGTAACCGCTGGCTGAATGCCGCATTTTCGCCGCAGTTGCGCGATTCCCCTTCCAGCAGCAGCTGCTGTTGCGGCAGATCGGCCAGCCGATGCGCGATAGCCGCCAGCATCTGCGCCTCGCTCTTTCCCTGAGTATCAAGCGGGTGAAAGCGCGGATCTGCCGCCATCGCCTGCGCTAACAGCGGCGTGGCGTGGCCGACGCCGCCACTGATCAGCAGCGGCAGACCGGAGGTTTTCGCCAGCGCCACCGCGCCCTCAATATTTGGCAGCACCGCATGGCCCGCCAGAATCAGCAGATCGGCGTCGGGGTGCTGCGGATCTGTCAGCTGATCAAGCGCCAGCCAGTTGGCGATCAGGTTGATGTCATCAATATCATGCTCAGTAAGCTGCATATTTTTCTCCTTATTGCTGAGCAGTGTAGCGCGCAGCAGCAGCGCTGCAGCCGGAAAATTTGCTACAATCGCCGCTTCATCTACTGGAGAGATCAATGACTTCCCGCTCTGTGACCCTTGATGATGTCGCTCAACTGGCTGGCGTCTCTTACCAAACCGTTTCACGGGTGCTTAATCGTTCTGAACAGGTCTCGGTCCGCACCCGGCAACGGGTCGAAGCGGCGATGCAGCAGCTCAATTACGTGCCGAACCGGGTCGCGCAACAGCTGGCGGGTAAAGCGACCCGCACCCTGGGTCTCGCCACCAGCGATCTGGCGCTGATGGCCCCGGCACAGATTGCTTCGGCGATTCAGCGGCGCGCAGCGGCAGCGGGCTATCATCTGGTGATCGCTATGCAGAGCGGCAATGACGCGGCGGCGACCATCAATGAATTGCTGGCGCAGCGGGTGGATGGATTGCTGATCAATCTGCCGCTGCAGGCGGAGGAAGCGCAGCAGATCCAGGCGCTGTGCGCTGCGAAACCGGTGCTGTTTCTGGACGTCGAGCCGCAGGCGGCCGTGGCGCAGTGTCAGTATCCGAATCATCACGGCGCGCGGGCGGCGGTAGAGCACCTGGTGGCGCTGGGACACCGGCAGATCGGCGTGCTGAACGGCCCGGAGCGATCCGTGTCGGCGCGTCAGCGTGAAGCCGCCTGGCATCAGGCGCTGGCCGATCATCATTTGACGCCGCATTGTTCCCTGCGCGGCGACTGGAGTGCGCAATCAGGTTATCAGGCGCTACTGGCACAGTTACCGAATGCCTTACCTCAGGCGCTGCTGGTAGCGAACGATCAGATGGCGCTGGGCGCGATGCGGGCGCTGCATCAGCACGGCGTGGCGATTCCGGGGCAGATTTCGGTGATTGGCTATGACGATACCGCCGAGAGCGCGTGGTATCAGCCGCCGCTGACCACGGTGCGGCAGGATTTACAGCAGCTGGGCGTACTCAGCGTTGAGCAGCTGCTGGCGCGGTTACAGGGCGAATCAGTCAGTGATGAAGCGCTGGAAACCACGCTGGTGATCAGAGAAACCACCGCACCACCCGCCGATTCACACCGCGATCTCACCGCGCTGGCGCAGCAGCTTCAGGCGATTGCCCGCCAGCTGACCGAAAAATAATTCTTTCCTGCCGCCAGGCAAATGATGCTGCGGCATCGATCCCGGCGATAAAAAAACCCGCCCTCCTGACGGGGAGCGGGTCTCGGTTAACCGAACGGAGCGTTCACGCTCTGTTATCAGCCTCAGGCTTTCGGGTGTTCGCCGACGCCCATGGCTTTGATCTTTTTCGACAGCTCACGACGCTCTTTCGACAGATCGGCGTTTTTGATGATGTATTCATCAACGCGGTCTTCATAATCCACCCGCATGCTGGCGATAATTTCCTGAATCGCCTCGACGCTCATGCCGGGTTTGATGTACTCGCTCAGGTTGTCTAACAGCAGGACGCGCTTCTGGTTGTCACGAATTTTCTTCTCGTTATCGACAATTTCACGCTGCAGTTTGTTTTTGCGGCGGAACATACGCACGAACTCCAGGACGTCCTGAAATGATTGCTTGGCATTTTCCATGATGGCACCTTTCTTTGAGCCTGCTGACGCAGGGAGAGAGACAAAACGATCAGCTTAGCGGCTAGCCAGCCTTATACGCAATTTTCACAGCTAATTTCGGACTGGCCCTTATCTTAGCGCAAAGAAACCCGGTTTCACATTAAGTCATTGTCTGAGGTGATTATTTGCGCAGCGCCATTCGCATCAAATCGGTCATCCGCTCCAGCTGTTTTGCCAGCTCAAGGCTTAACCAGACATAACCGTAAATCGGCGTCTCCTCCAGTCCTTCACTGCCCGCCTCGGCAATCAGCCGCCGCAGCTCGCCGCTGATTTCGGTCAGCTCATGGCTGTTAGCCAGCACCTCGTCGGTTTCGCCTTCAATCGCCATCACCGACAGCGCACGCAGCGTGCTTTCGGTCATCTGCTGGGTTCGGCGTAATGCCGGGGCGTTAAGCAGAATCAGATGGCTCTGACGCGAGGCCCACCAGGCATCAATCTGCATCTCGATGGTGTACACCATATTACGGTTTATGGTCTGAATGGCTTCAAGCACCGATTTCGGGATGCGCGTCTCTTTGCTTGACGGTTCCAGCAGCGCCCGCATTTTGATCACGCTGGTCAGCAATTTGCCCAGCGGCTTGTTAAGGCGCGGTTTATCCACCAGGTTGGGCGAGAAACCGGCGTGGTAGATTTTCGCCATCTCCGCCAGCGTGTCCGAGAGCTGGATCCGCCAGTGAATGTAGGCGCGCTGCGCCCAGATGGCGGTAAACAGCAGCGCCATCAGCGAGCCAAGAATCACATCGCCGCCGCGCCACAGCGCCATGGTGAAATCGCCGGTGGGCGCGCCGACCACCACGCTGAGGGTGATGCCGATCAGCAGCGCCATATAGGGATGTTTACCCAGCGTCAGGTAGCCGCTGATAAACATCGCTACGCCACACCAGGCCAGCATCATCGGCATGGAGATCAGCTCCAGCTTCAGGGCAATCAGTCCTGAGATCGACCCCGCCACCGTGCCGCAGATACGCTGCAGCGCGCGCGGAAACACATTCCCCCAGGTTGAGATCGGCCCCATCACCACCACCAGCGTAATCAGCGGCCAGGTGCCTTCCGGAATATCCGTCGCCCGGACAAAAATAAAACAGAGCAAAAAGGCGATAGCGATGCGCACGCCGTGAACGGTGCGGTAATGGCGGTAGAACCAAAACTCAAGTTTTGATATGGGCTTATCAGATCGCAAATTGGTTTTCCGGTTGAGGGATCATTTCGTGCGCTATCTTAACCCCTGATGTTGCTAAGGCTTAGTGCGCCATCTACATTTCAAAACAGTTTTGACGTTCCCTTACAATTATCAACATCGCCTTTACATACGGCCCCGAACTCAAAAAACAAATTGCCAACAATTTTTAACCTTTAGCTTTTGTTAGTAACACTTGAGAAGGAAGCACGATGCGAAAAAGAGCAAAAACCCTGCCGGGCGTTACGCGGCGGCAGGTTCTGACATGGTCGACGCTGGGCGTAGCAGCGACTGTCAGCCAGGTCGCCGATGCCGTTTCGCTGAAAGGCAGTCCAGGCTGGACGCCATTCTCCGATAATCCTCCAGAAACTTACCCACAACAAGGCTGGCTGTTTTTTACCGATGCCGAAGCCAAAACCATCGAGGCGATAGTTGACCGGCTGATCCCGGCCGATGATCTTAGCGTGGGCGGCAAAGAGGCGGGCTGCGCCGTCTTTATCGATCGTCAACTGCACGGCTCCTACGGTACTTTTGAGCGCCTTTATATGCAGGGCCCCTTTCAGCAAGGCACCACCGAGCAGGGCGATCAGTCGCCGCTGGTGCCGCGTCAGCGCTACCGCCAGGGCATCGCCGCACTTAACCGCTACGTTCAGCAGACCTCAAATAAAAACTTCACTGACCTGACGCCGCAACAGCAGGACGAACTGCTGCAGGCGATGGAAGCCGGTAAGGTGCACTTCAGCGATTTCGATGCGCAGTCCTTCTTTCTCGAAGTGCTGAATAACACCATGGAAGGCTTCTTTGCCGATCCGGTGTATGGCGGCAACCGTGAGATGGTGTCGTGGAAGATGCTCGGTTTTCCGGGTGCGCGCTATGACTATCGCGATTACATCGAACGGCATAACGAAAATCTGCACTTCGAGCCGATCAGTATTGTGCAATGGAAGGCAAAGGACTAATCATGAAAAAACTTCCCAAAACCGATGTAGTGGTGATTGGACTCGGCTGGGCCGGATCGATTATTGCCAATGAGCTGGCCGATGAAGGCCTCGACGTGGTGGGCATTGAACGGGGTCCGTGGCGCGATACCGCTCGCGACTTTAATATCGGCACCGTAACCGATGAGCTGCGTTATGTGATGCGCGAAGAGCTGATGCTGCGCACCCGCCAGAACACCTGCACCATGCGTAATAATCCGTCGCAGACCGCGCTACCGATGCGGACCTGGGGATCATTTCACCCCGGCAACGGCACTGGCGGCGCAGGCAACCACTGGGCTGGCATCACCTTTCGCTTCCAGCCGGAAGAATTCCGCCTGAAAAGCCATCTGACCGAGCGTTACGGTGCCAGTGCCATACCTGATGAGCTGGTGCTGCAGGACTGGGGCACCAGCTGGGAGGAGATGGAGCCGCACTATATGCAGTTTGAACGTGTGGCCGGCACCTCGGGCCGCGCCGGCAACCTCAACGGTGAAAAACGGCCGGGCGGGAATCCCTTTGAGGGCGCGCGCTCCGGCGACTATCCGACACCGCCGCTGCGTCAGCCTTATGGTCCGACCCTGTTTGCCGATGCGGCAAAAAACCTTGGCTATCAGCCGTTCCCGGTGCCCTCTTCGCTGGTCTCTGAAGCCTATACCAATCCGTATGGCGTCACCATGGGGCCCTGCACCTTCTGCGGTTTCTGCACTAACTACGGATGTGCCAACTACTCCAAAGCCAGCGCCATCACCACCGTACTGCCGGCGCTGATGCGCAAGCCTAACTTCACCGCCTATACCAACAGTGAAGTGTTGCAGGTGCTGACTGACTCTACCGGCAAAAAAGCCACCGGCGTCACCTACATCGACTCGTCGGGTGATGAGTGGGAACAGCCGGCCGATCTGGTGATCGTCGCCGCCTTTACCTTCGAGAATGTGCGCCTGATGCTGCTGTCGGGCATTGGCGAGGCCTACGATCCGGTGACCAACACCGGCACCACCGGACGCAACTACGCCTACCAGACCGCCAACAACGTCACGCTGTTTTTCGATAACAAAAACTTCAATCCGTTTATCGGCGCTGGCGCGGTCGGCATGGGAATCGACGAATTCAATAACGATAACTTTGACCACAGCGGCCTCGGCTTTTTTGGCGGCGGCAGTATCCGCGTCACCCCGATTGGCGCGGCTCCGATTGGTTATCGTCCGTTGCCACCTGACACGCCAAAGTGGGGATCGAAATGGAAACAGACGCTGAAAGATAACTATCTCAGCACCATGTCGATCGGCTGTGAAGCCAGCAGCTATACCACCCGCACCAACTATCTGTCGCTGGATCCTAACTACAAAGATCCGCATGGCCGCCCGCTGTTGCGTATCACCTTCGACTTCGCGCAGAACGACCTGAAAATGGCGCAGTACTGCACTAACAAGGTGGCTGAGATCGCTAAGGTGATGAACCCGCGCGAGATGATCGTTAAACCGATGACCGGCCACTGGAGCAGCGTGCCCTATCAGTCCTCTCACGTGGTAGGCGGCTTCATCATGGGTGCCGATCCACGAACCAGCTCGGTGAATAAACATCTGCAGGTGTGGGATGTGCCGAATCTGTTTGTGGTGGGCGCTTCCGCCTTCCCGCAGAATCCCGGCTATAACCCGACCGGCACGGTGGGCGCTCTGGCCTTTAAAGCGGCGCACGATATCCGTCGCTACTACCTGAAACGTCCGGGGGAGATGATTAGCGCATGAAAACGTTACCGCTTCTCTCCGCCGCCGCATGGTTACTGGCCTGCAGCTTCAGCAGCCAGGCGCAACCGGAATATGATCAGATCGCCCGCGGCAGTTATATCGCCACGCTGGGCGACTGTACCGCCTGTCACACCACCGATGAGAAACAGCCTTTCGCCGGTGGCGTTAAGTTACAGACGCCGTTTGGGACACTGCTCGGGGCGAATATCACCCCTGACCGTGAAACCGGGATTGGCGACTGGAGTTATGATGATTTCCGCCGCGCCATGAATACCGGTGTCGGCCATGACGGTAAGCGTCTGTATGGCGCGATGCCGTTTACCGCCTACACCAAAATGTCGGAAAAGGATCTGCAGGACCTGTGGGCCTGGATGCAGACGCTGCAACCGATCCATCATCCGGTAGAAACCAATCAGCTGCCCTTTCCGTTCAATATCCGTACCAGCCTGATGGTGTGGAACTGGATTAACTTTGATAAGGGCGAATTCAAACCGAATCCGGACAAATCGGCGGAATGGAATCGCGGGGCCTATCTGGTTGAGGGACTCGGCCACTGCGGCACCTGCCACTCACCGAAAAATCTGCTGGGCGGCGACAAAAATGGCCGCTTCCTTGGCGGCAGCGAGGTCGAGGACTGGTATGCGCCGAATCTGGACGCCAGCGATCATACCGGACTCGGTAAATGGACCCAGCAGGATATCGTCAGCTACCTGCGGACCGGCGTGAACCGCTATGCCATCGCTTCCGGCCCGATGGCCGATGCGGTGCGTCATTCGACCCAGCACTGGCGCGAGGACGATCTCAACGCAGTGGCGGTTTATCTCAAGGATGGCGAGAAAAAAGCCGACGAGAAGCCAAAACCGCTGGATGCTAATGATGACAGGATGAAGCTTGGGGCGACGATCTATGAAGCCAAATGCTCGGCCTGCCACAGTCCGGGTGGCCGTGGTGAGAAGAATATCTTCCCGCAGCTGGCGGATAATCCGCTGATCAATCAGCCGAATGCGACATCACTGATGCATGTGGTGCTGGCGGGCAGTCGCGGCGTGGATACCAATGCGCGCCCAACGGCCCCGGCGATGCCCGCCTTTGCCGGCACCCTGAGTGATGACAATATTGCGGCGGTGCTCACCTACATTCGCAACAGCTGGGGCAATGCCGCCGCGCCGGTTGAGGCCAGTGAGGTGAAGAAGATGAAGGAAGCGTTGCGTTAAACAGTCAGGGGGCAGCCTGAAGGCTGCCCCCGATTACGCGGCCAGCAATGCCGATCAGAACTTCTGCTTGAGATAATCGGTAATGCGGGTAATGACGCCAGCAGGTTCAACTGCGCTCAGCGCCACCAGCGGATAGTGGGCAATCTGCTGATCCTTATCCATCACCTGAATTTCACCAATCACTTCATTGGCTTTCAGCGGCGCTTCCAGCTCGCTGCGGTTAATAATGTATTTCGCCTTGACGTTCTGCACTTCACTGCGCGGCAGCGACAGGTAGACATCATTCGCGGTACCCACTTCGACCTGATGCGGATTGCCGTACCAGACATTCTCGCTGCCAATTTTCTTACCGGCATGGAACAGCTGCACGGTATCAAAGGTATTCTGACCCCATACCAGCAGCTTGCGCGCCTGCTCTTCCCGCCCTTTTGGACTCTTGCCACCCATCACCACGGCGATCAGACGATGTTTGCCCACCACGTTAGAGGCGATGATATTAAAGCCCGCGGTTTCGGTGTGCCCGGTTTTCAGCCCGTCCACATGCAGGGCGTTATCCCACAGTAAGCCGTTACGGTTGTTCTGGGTGATGCCGTTCCAGGTCAGGGTTTTCTCACTGTACATGGCATAGAAGTCAGGCTCGCCGTCGATAATCGCCCGCGACAGTTTTGCCATATCCAGCGCGCTGGAGAACTGGCCCGGCGCGTCCAGCCCATGCACCGTTTCGAAGTGCGTATTTTGCAGGCCCAGCTTATCGACATAGTGATTCATCATTTTGACGAAATTGTCTTCGCTGCCCGCCACATAATCTGCCAGCGCCACGCAGGCGTCATTACCGGAATCGATGATTACTCCCCGGCTTAAATCACGTACGCTCAGCTTGTCGCCCGGCTTAAGGAACATCAGCGATGAGCCTTTAAATACCGGATTACCGGCTGCCCAGGCATCTTTGCCGACGGTGACCATATCATCGCGGCTGATTTTCTTTTGATCGATAGCGCGATCGACGACGTAACCGGTCATCAGCTTGGTCAGACTGGCAGGATTGCGGCGCTCATCCGGATTACCGGCGGTCAGGACCTGGCCGGTGGTGGCATCCATTAACACCCAGGACGCCGCATCAATCGCCGGTGGCGTCACGGGAAATGGCATGTCGTCAGCCTGTGCCAGCGAAGCCCAAAAAACAGTAGCGGTAACGGTAATCAACAGACGCCTTTTCAACACTTCATCCTTACCTGCACGGGAGAAAAATTCATATATGAAACGAAACGGAAACAGCCGCACGTTTTACGGCAAAACCGTTGTGAAGGTTTGAATAAATTGAAAAAAAGTATGAACTGCGGCGGCTAAGACACCGGCTGGCTGTTTGATGGATCACGGCGCGCGGTGAAAGCTGTTTACTTAATGACCATTTACCCGTACCTTTTGTACGGTTAAAAAAGGAACATCGACCTGAGGGATAAGGTTATGTATTACGCTGATGAGATTATCGATTTTCTGCAAACCAACAGGATACTGGCGCTGAAACTTGATCACGCCTTAACCGATGTGAATAACGCGCTCTCTGCTCAGAGGGAACTTATTGGAAAAGGTGCAAGCGCGCTTTGTACTACACATTACTAAATGATTATTTCCCTAAAGTTTAAAGGGTGGCAGGACACAGACTAACCATAAGGAAACGGTTATGTACTATAACAAAAACGTTATCAGTTACTTGAAGTCAAATAATATCCTCGCGTTAAAACTTGACCGCACATTTACCGGCGTTGGAAAAGCTGTATCTGATCAAATTGATATAATAGGCGCAGGCGCAAAGCGTGCACTGTTTTACACATCGTGCTTTACTGAGGAATATCAGGATGTTTGTCAGAAACAAAAAAATGAAGACCTAAGATTCATCGGAGGTATTTATAAGCTAGTGGAGCATGGCGATATTATATTTGATATGCTCAAAATATATTTTGAAGAAATATTCAGGCATAAAACCAGTAGTCAATTAGGAAAGATAAAAGAATCTCTGATGGCAGTAAATATTCACATTGCAGTAAGTCAATTTACAAAATACGGATTTATTTTGGCTGTGTCTGCTGCAGTAGCTGCTGGCATGAAGCTCAGCCTCGATATGAGTGTACTGGCTGGCCGAAGAGCTGGCGTTGCCATTGCCATAGCTGGGATGTATGGAGTTGTTCAGAAAGCAGCTGATAGCGCAAACCGCCTGCGTTATGCCTTACCTGAATATTATTCAGCATTGTATGCCAATGAACTGGAAATGATGTTTTTCATGATTGAACCTCTATTCGAAAGATCTGATGCGCTTCTTAGTGCGTGGGCATCTGATGACGAAGTTTCCCGAATTATTACTAATATGATTCGGTAATAAAATTATGAAAAATTTAATGACGAGGTTTTTTAAAAGAATATTTAAATCTTTATTTTTTGTCTATGCACCGGTCATTCTCGTTCTTGCATTTGCATTATTTTATCTAAAATTATTTCCTGATGGGCCTTTGTGGCCTATACCAGTTTTTGTAGTACTGGTAATAATTTACTTCCCCCTGATTGTTAAATGGTAATATTCCATTTAACGAAAGCCTGATTACCTTTAAGGATAAAATAACATGTCTGCTCCCGCACATTTATGGCTTAACGATGAAAAGGGTTCTCCAATCGTCGGTAGTTGTCAGATGCCACTGCGTTCAGGCTCTATTGAACTCAAATCATTCTCCCACGGCGTTACTATTCCGGTCGATCCTAACTGGGGAAAACTTACAGGCACACGCATTCACCAGCCTGTTACGATAGTGAAAGAGTTTGATCAAACAACTCCACTTCTATACAGAGCTGTCTGCGAAGGCCGAATCATGAAGAAGGCGATAATCAGGATGTACCGGATAATTGATGCAGGAATTGAGACTGAATATTTTAATATCATCCTGGAAAACGTGAAGGTCACCACGGTATCGCCCTATCTTGCACCCAACGGCATGAGCAGCACGCATCTGGAAACGCTGGAATTACGCTATGAAGCGATAACCTGGAAATATACCGAAGGTAATATTATCTATCGAGACACATGGAACGATCGTGCTATAGGCTGACCGGTAAAACAGGTTAATCCTTGTCCCCTGACTTCTCAGGCAGTTGTTATGCCTATCCCCGGGCGGTGCCGCAACTGCGCTAACCGCTCAGGCGCTGCCGCGCCACCAGCCGCGGTTTTGAGCCTCATTCTCGCGTTGGCAGAACCGTACAGCCTGCCCCCGCAACCATTCGAAACTTCAGGCCGGTCGGATTATGGTTTACCATATAGGTTGTGAAGCCTGATGCTGCCTGGGTGATTTTGCTCTGCACCGGCACATGCGCACCAGCAGTCAGGCGCAGATGAAGAAAGGCATCAAGCGAACGGGAAGAGTGACAACTTGCTGTTCATCAGTTTAGTGAATGAAATTAAGCGGATATGAAATTTGAATAACGATCGCGTCCAGGCCACCTTCCTCTTCCACGATTACGAGACCTTCGGCACCAGCCCTTCACGCGATCGGCCGGCACAGTTCGCCGGTCTGCGTACCGACAGCGATTTTAATCCGATTGGTGAGCCACAGGTGTTTTACTGCCGTCCGCCGGATGACTATCTGCCGCAGCCGGAAGCCGTGATGATTACCGGCATCACGCCACAGGTGGCGATGGCGCGCGGTGTGACAGAAGCGGAGTTCGCTGAACGCATTCACGCCCTGTTTACCACCGAACAAACCTGCGTGGTCGGCTACAACAACGTGCGCTTTGATGATGAAGTGACGCGCAATATCTTCTACCGCAACTTCTACGATCCCTATGGCTGGAGCTGGCAGAACGGCAACTCGCGCTGGGATCTGCTCGACGTGATGCGGGCCTGCTATGCATTGCGCCCGGAAGGGATCAACTGGCCGGAAAATGAAGAAGGCTTTCCCAGCTTCCGGCTGGAACATCTGACCAAAGCCAACGGTGTGGCGCATGAAAATGCCCATGACGCGATGTCTGATGTCTATGCCACGCTGGCGATGGCCCGGCTGGTGAAAGAGAAGCAGCCTAAGCTGTTTGAGTTTTTGTTTACCCACCGTAACAAAAACAAGCTGATGAACCTGATTGATATCCCGCAGATGAAGCCGCTGGTTCACGTCTCCGGCATGTTCGGCGCGGCACGCGGCAACACCAGCTGGGTAGTTCCGCTGGCCTGGCACCCGGATAACCGCAATGCGCTGATTGTGGTCGATCTGGCCGGTGATATCTCACCGCTGCTGCAGCTGGATGCCGATACCCTGCGCGAGCGGCTCTATACGCCGAAAAACGATCTCGGCGATCTGCCAGCAGTGCCGGTTAAGCTGGTTCATATCAACAAATGTCCGGTGCTGGCACCGGCTAATACGCTGCGTCCGGAGGATGCCGCCCGGCTGGGTATCGATCGTCAGCACTGCCTGGCGAATCTGGCGCTGCTGCGTCAGCAACCAGAGGTGCGTGAGAAGCTGGTGACGCTGTTTGCTGACGCTGAACCGTTTACCCCGTCGGACGATGTTGACACCCAGCTGTACGATGGCTTTTTCAGCGATGCCGATCGCGCGGGTATGAACATTATTCGCCAGACTGCACCCGCTAACCTGCCGGCGCTGGATTTAACTTTCGACAGCGCGCGCGTGGCGAAACTGCTGTTCCGTTATCGGGCGCGTAACTTCCCCGGCACGCTGGATGATGCGGAACAGCAGCGCTGGTTGCAGCATCGGCGCGAGGTGCTCAATGCTGAGCGGGTGCAGGCGTTTTTGCAGGAGCTGGAGTCACTGGCGAGTCTGCATGAAGCCGATCCGGAGAAGCTGGGACAGTTAAAAGCGCTCTATCTCTATGCGCAGGAACTGGTTTCCTAGCCCCGAGTCTGCCCGGCCGTGCTGCCTGCTAAGGCCGGGACCGCAACTGTTCGCGGTCCCGGCACGTTGCCGCATTACATCATTACCCATACCAGCCAGGTCAGCGCAAAACCACACAGTCCCATCATTGTGGTCAGTATTGTCCAGCTGCGTAACCCATCAGCCACCGACAAACCAAGATAACGGGTGACCACCCAGAAGCCGGAATCATTAACGTGTGACAAGCCCAGCGCACCAAAACAGGCTGACAGGGCGACCAGCACCAGTTGCAGCTCGCCAAGCCCCGTCACGGCAGTACTTAACAACCCACAGGTTGTGACAATCGCCACCGTTGCCGACCCCTGTGAAGCGCGCAGCGCCAGTGAAAGAATAAACGCAGCCGGGATCAACGGCAGATGAATCGTCTGCAATGAACTGGCCAGCGCTTTGCCTACGCCTGATTCCACCAGTACCTTGCCGAATGCTCCCCCGGCGCCTGAGACTAAAATCACCCCGGCAGCGGTGGATATCGCGTTATTTGACAGCGTCTCCAGCTTCTCTTTGGTCCAGCCACGACGCAGACCCAGCAGCCATCCTGCAAGCGCCAGGGTAATCAGCAATGCCACAGCTGGCGATGCCACTAACGTCAGAATCTTCAGTGGCAGGCTATCGGGGGTAAGATGCGGCGGCAATAACGTACCCAGCATGATCAGCAGAATCGGCAATAAGATTAAGCCCGAAATCAGCAAGGCGCCCGGCGCATCTTTACCGCTGGCAGATGTCGTCTGGGCGGTGGGTTCAGTAAGCTGCAGCTGCTCCAGTACCTGAACAGAAAGATGGTATTTTTTAAGATTTAGCGCCTTAGCCACGAAATAACCGGCAATGCCTGTCGGTATCGACAATGCTATCCCGGTCATCATTAACCAGCCAGGATCGGCATTCAGCAAACCGGCGGCGGCGGCCGGTCCTGGATGAGTGGGCACCGTAACATGCACCATCAGCATCATGCCTGCCATTGGCAAACCAAACTTCAGCGGCGATACGCGCATCACTTTGGTAAAACCATAAATCAGCGGGACCACGATAATAAACCCGACGTCAAAAAACACCGGCAATCCCAGAATAAAGGCTACGGTGGTTAACGCCGCGACCATGCGCTGTGGTCCGCACAGCTGCGCGAAGCGGTTTGCCAGCCGATCAGCGCCGCCAGATGCTTCAATAATCGCGCCGAGTATCGCCCCCAGTACAATTATTGCGGCAATGCTGCCGAGCAGGCTGCCCATCCCGCCCAGGATCACTTTCATAATGTTTTCAGCCGGGATACCGGTAGTGATGGCGACAAACAGGCTGGCAATCAGTAACGCAATAAAGGGATGGACTTTGGCTTTGATTACCAACAGCAACAGCAGAATCACGCTGACCAGCGCGATGGATAACAGCAGCGTAGTGGACATCGGCAGACCTCTGATTAATTATAATTTTCAGTAAGTTATATTTTTATTGATTGAACACTGGTGTGATTAAGCTGCAGCAGGACTCACACCGTTTGTCTGACAATCGGTGTGAGTGGCCGTGCAGGTGATTAACGGCGCGTACGCCAGCGGGCAAACCAGCCGAGGCCAGCGGTGGTGCTGGTTCGCGGGAAGTATTCGCAGCCGACCCAGCCCTGATAGCCGACCTCATCCAGCAGGGTAAACAGCCACGGGTAGTTAATTTCCCCCTCATCCGGCTCATGGCGATCCGGTGCTGAGGCGATTTGTACGTGACGATAGCGCCCGGCGTAGTGGCGAATCAGATGGCTGAGGTTGCCATCCACTAACTGCGCGTGGAACAGGTCGAGCTGGGTAAACACATTGGGCCGATCGATCTGCTCCACCATTTCCAGCGTCTGATACTGACTGGAATAGAGATAGTTCGGCTTAGTGGTCGGGTTCAGTGCCTCAATCAGCAGGTTGATGCCGTGCGGCGCAAAGCGTTCAGCGGCATAACGCATCGCGCTGATAAAGGTCTCAACATAGCGCTGGCGATCGGCTCCCGGCGGCACCGTGGCCGCCATGATATGCACCTGCGGGCAGTTGAGCGCCAGCGCATACTGCAGAGCGCGATCGATATCCGCTCTGGCTTCCGCTTCACGGCCGGGAATGGCGGAAACGCCCCACTCACCCGCGGCAACGTTGCCAGGCGCGGTATTGAACAGTACCAGCTGGAGCTGATTCTCATCCAGCCACTGCTTCAGCTGTTCTGCGGGATAGTCATAGGGAAACAGAAACTCCACCGCCTCAAAACCGGCCGCCGCTGCGGCAGCGAAGCGTTCAGCAAACGGCAGTTCGGTAAACTGGGTCGACAGGTTAGCAGCAAACTCAGGCATTATCGGCTCCTTAACTCGGCCACTTCGGCGTCATTGAGATAACGGATGGCGCGGTCGCCAAGGGTAAAGATCAGCCGGGCCGTCTCTTCCAGCTCCTCGGTGTTATCTGCCGCTTCACGCAATGATTTCCCCACTACCACCGGCCCATGGTTGGCCAGTAAAAAGGCGCGGTAGCGCGGTGCCAGCTGCGCCAGATCTTCCGCCAGCCGCTGATCGCCCGGCTTGTAGTACGGCACAACCGGTACATCTCCGACCCGCATCACCACATACGGCGTGAACGGACGGATGCAGTTTTCCGGGTCCAGCCCCTGTAAACAGGAGAGCGCTGTCAGGTAGTGACTGTGCAGATGCACCACCGCTTTGCAGTCGGGATTGTTCAGGTAGAGCGCGCGGTGAAACGCGATCTCTTTGGACGGTTTATCGCCGGAGAGCCACTCACCGTCAGGCGTGACTTTAGCGAGGCGGTCACCCTGTAACTCACCGAGGCAGGAGCCGGTGGGCGTCGCCAGCAGATTGCCATCTTCCAGCCGCACGGACAGATTGCCGGCCGAACCGGTGGCGTAGCCGCGCTGAAAGAAGGAGACGCCGAGCCGGACCATTTCGTCACGCGCCTGCTGCTCGGCTAAAGAGAAAGATTCAGACATGGGAAAACTCCGTTTGCGCGCGGCGGAAAAAGTCTTCATCGCCAAAGTTACCGGACTTCAGCGCCAGCGACAGCGGCTGCTGAATATCACGCACCCACGGCACGCCAGGCGAGATGGTCGGGCCGATATGAAACGCCGTAACCCCCAGGCTCTGTGCCACCACGCCGGAGGTTTCGCCGCCCGCCACGATAAAGCGCTGCCAGCCGCGCCGCTGCAGCTCACGGGTCACGGCGGCAAACAGCTGCTCGACCGCCTCACTGCTGCGCCGGGCACCATATTGTTGCTGAATCAGCTGCAACTGCTGCGCGTCAGCGGTAGCAAACAGCAGCGGCGCCAGTGCCTGATGACTGTGGGCTGCTACCCAGTCACACAGCTGCAGGGCGTAGCCGTCAGCATCCTGCAGACAGCGTTCGACCTGCACTTCCTGAGCGGGTGCCAGCTGGCGATAGACACTGACCTGGCGTTGGGTCATCTGCGAGCAGGAGCCGGAAAGCACCACCGCACGATCGCCCTGCGGTCGTCCTGCCTGCTCCGCCTCCGCTGCATCCGCTCCGGCCATCGCCCACTGGCGCGCCAGCCCGATTGCCAGCCCGGAACCGCCGGTCACCAGCCGCAGATCGCGTAGCGCCTCGCCCTGGGTCAGCAAATGTTGTTCATTCAGCGTGTCGATAACTACATAGTTAATGCCCTGCTCCCCCAGCTGGCCCAGCGCCTGACGCACTGCCTCCGCGCCTTGATCGACCTGCGCGGCAGCGATCAGCCCGGCCTGACCGGTGGCCTGCGCCGCCATCAGACGCAGCAGGTTGCTGTCGTGCATTGGCGTGACCGGGTGATGGCGCATGCCGGAGTCCGACAGCAGCCGATCGCCGACAAACAGATGCCCCTGATACACCGTGCGCCCGTTCACCGGCAGCGCCGGACAGATCACCGTCAGGCTTTCGCCCAGTGCGGTCAGCAACGCATCGGTCACCGGGCCGATATTGCCCTGCGCGGTGCTGTCGAAGGTGGAGCAGTATTTAAAGTAGAAGCGCTCACAGCCCTGCTGTTGCAGCCACGCCAGCGCCGCCAGCGACTGCGCTACCGCCTGCTCTGCCGGGCAGGATCGGCTCTTCAGGCTGATCACTATCGCCTGCGCCCCGACGGCCCGATCGCCGGCCGGTACGCCGTTGAACTGAATGGTGGTCAGGCCGTTTTGCGCCAGAAAACTGGCGATGTCGGTCGCACCGGTAAAATCGTCGGCTATCACTCCAAGACGCATCAGGTATTCGCCTTACCCTGTGGCAGGCTGATGCCGCTGAAGATTTTAATCACCGCGCTGTCATCTTCACGGCCATAACCGGCGTTGCTGGCTTCGGTAAACATATTGAGCGCGGTCGAGGCCAGCGGCAGCGGGAAGTGCAGCGATTTGGCGGTATCAGCCACCAGGTTGAGATCTTTGACGAAGATATCGACCGCCGACTTCGGACTGTAGTCACCGTCCACCACGTGCCGCATGCGGTTTTCGAACATCCACGAGTTACCGGCGGCATGGGTAACCACCTGATACATGGTCTCCAGCGGAATGCCCGCCCGTGCTGCCAGCGCCATCGCTTCTGCCCCGACTGCGATGTGTACCCCGGCCAGCAGCTGATGAATGATTTTGACCGTCGAGCCGAGGCCGATGTCGCTGCCCACCCGATAGACTTTGGCCGCCACAGCATCCAGCACCGGTTGCAGCTGCGTAAAAACCTCTTCGCTGCCGGACGCCATTACCGTCATCTCACCGCTGGCGGCTTTTGCTGCCCCACCGGAGACCGGCGCGTCGAGCATCAGCAACTGATGTTGTGCCAGCCGCTGTTCAATCTGCTGCGCATCCTGCGCTGAGAGGGTCGATGACACCATCACCGCCGTGCCGGGCCGTAGCTTCGCGGCCAGGCCATCGTCACCGAAAAGAATGGCGTTCACCTGCTGCGCATTCACCACCAGCAGCAGCACCGCGTCGAGCTGGTCAGCAAACCGGGCGGCGGAGGATTGCGCGTCACGAGCGCCCGCCTGGCGCAGGGTCTCCAGCGCGGCGGGATTCAGATCGACGCCCCAGGTGTTAAGACCGGCGCGGATACAGGATTGCGCGGCGCCCATGCCCATGGAACCTAACCCGATAACACAGATATTTTCGACTGGCACTGTCGGCCTCCACTGTTAAATTAAGTGATTATTTGTTTGTTACTGTTAATCCTGCCAGCTTTACCCCAGCAAAAACGTGTGGTAACTCACAAAAAAACATCTGTGATGTGATCAGGAACAATTCTTAACATCCACCATAACCCCTGACATACCCCGCTTTGCGGGCATTATCACCCGGCTTAACAGCGGGCGCAGGCTGTTATTTTCTGTTCTTCCCGACCGGCAGATGCTCTACAATGTGAAAAAATGATAAATCTCAGGGAGCGAATATGATTCCGGTTGAACGTCATCAACAGATTCTGGCGCTGGTGGCCGATCGTGGCGTGGTGAGCATTGCTGAACTGACCGAGCGGCTGGGCGTGTCGCACATGACTATCCGGCGTGATGTGCAAAAGCTGGAGGAGCAAGGCGCGGTGCTGTCGGTGTCAGGGGGAGTACGTTCGGCGGATCGGCTGGCGGCCGAACCGTCACATCTGACCAAAAGTGCCTTGTACAACGATGAGAAGCGGGCGATTGGTCGCTATGCCGCTCAGCACATCCCGCGCAATAGCTGCATCTATCTGGATGCCGGCACCACAACGCTGGCGCTGGCGCGGGAAGTGGTGGATCGGGACGATTTACTGGTGGTGACCAATGATTTTATGGTGGCTAACCTGCTGATGGAAGCCAGTCACTGCCGGGTGATCCACACCGGCGGTACGGTCTGCCGTGAGAACCGTTCCTGCGTCGGCGAGTCGGCAGCGCGCAGCCTGCGTCATCTGGCGATCGACATCGCCTTTATTTCCGCCTCCTGCTGGGGGCCGCGCGGGCTGTTTACGCCGGATGAGGATAAGGTGACGGTGAAGCAGACGGTCAGCGAGGTGAGCAGTAAGCGGGTGCTGCTGAGCGACAGTTCGAAATATAACAAGATTGCGACCTTTCTGGCCCTGCCGCTGGAGAAGTTTGATCTGGTGGTGACCGACAGTCAGTTGAGTGAGGCGGGACGGATGGCATTGAACGCCGGACACTGGGAGCTGGTGCTCGCCAGTTAAGACTTTCGCCGCCTTCCCGTTTTTAGCGCGGGAAGGCGGCGAGGTTTAGCGCGATTAAATCTCTTCGCTGAACTGCGGCACCGGATTACGGAAGCTGCGGGTCACGAACGCCAGATAGATAATGCCAATGGTCGCCCAGATCAGACCCAGCACCATTGAACTCTCTTCCAGGTTCACCCACAACGCACCGACCGTCAACGCACCCATCAGCGGCAGAACCAGATACTGGAAGTGATCTTTCAGCGTACGGTTACGCTTTTCACGGATCCAGAACTGGGCAATCACCGACAGGTTAACGAAGGTGAAGGCCACCAGCGCACCGAAGTTAATCAGCGCCGTTGCGGTCACCAGGTCGAAGTTAATCGCCATCAGCGCAATCGCACCCACCAGCAGCACGTTGAGCGACGGGGTCCGCCACTTCGGATGAACGTAACCGAAGAAACGCTCCGGGAATACGCCATCACGGCCCATCACATACATCAGACGTGAGACGCCGGCATGCGCCGCCATACCGGATGCAAGCACCGTGACCACCGAGAAGATCAGGATGCCGACCTGCAGCGCTTTACCGGCAACAAACAGCATGATTTCAGGCTGAGAGGAGTCCGGGTCCTGGAAGCGCGTGATGTCCGGGAAGTAAAGCTGCAGGAAGTAGGAGGCGATGATGAAGATCACGCCGCCAATCAGCGCGGTCAGGAAAATCGCACGCGGAATGGTACGTTCTGCATCTTTGGTCTCTTCTGACAGCGAGCTGATGCCATCAAAACCGAGGAACGAGAAACAGAGTATCGTCGCTCCGGTGATCATCGGCACCACGTGCGCGTTCTCAGACCAGAACGGTTTGCTGCTGGCCAGCGTACCGGCACCAACGCCGTTCGCCACGCCGTAGATGACCATCGCCGTAATCCCGACCATGACAATCACCTGCAGTACCACGATCACGCTGTTAAAGTTGGCGACAGTTTTGATGCCCTTGAGGTTGGAGAGCGTCATAAAGCCGACCAGCAGCACCACGAAAATCCACGAAGGGATACCGGGCACCAGCGATTCGAAATAGTTTTTCGCCAGCAGGATGTTGATCATCGGCATGAACAGGTAGTCCAGCAGCGATGACCAGCCGACCATAAAGCCGACGTGCGGACTGATCGCCTTCTGAGCGTAGGTATAAGCGGAGCCCGCAGAGGGGAAGCGGCGTACCAGCTTACCGTAGCTCACGGCAGTAAACAGAATCGCAATCAGCGCGAAAGCGTAAGCCGTCGCGACGTGACCGTCGGTCAGCCCGGAAACGATGCCAAAGGTATCGAACAGGGTCATAGGCTGCATGTAGGCTAAGCCCATCATGACGACCGGAAGTAACGTTAGCGTTTTTTTCAGCTGTGCACGCTGTGGTGCAGCGGAGGTGTTAAGCGACATGCTTCAGTCCCTCCTGCGCAACAACCTGACTGGGTTGGGTCACAGAGCAACTGCGCATTAAGCGACAGGGAGTAAGGTTGGTGATCAACGCGGCGCCGTAGTCATCACGAAAACGCGCACCAGCCTGAGCTGGCAGTGTGGAAAACATCCCCATCTTTGTATCCTCAATCTCACGCTAACGCGTGTTTTCAGTGTTTATCTATCCGGGTGCGTGCCCGGCCTCGGTTAAGTCAGCGAAAAACTATTTGTTAAAACAGGATGCAAAAAAATAACCGGCGCGGTAAGCGTCGGTTATGGTCTGATTTTGCAGGCCGCGTATTCTGCCTCATCCCAGGGCCGAAATACAAGCCACCGGGGCACCGGATGCAAAAAAAAGGTTATCAGGCGTTTTTCAGCATCCAGTCAATCTCCGTTGCGGTTATCAGCCGTTCGAACTGCATCAGTTCATAATTCTTGCAGCTATACCAGACGCTGGCAAAGCGTTCGCCGAGTAATTTTTGCAGCGGATAGCTGTTGTTGAACTCATACAGAGCGTCACTCTGCCGAATCGGCAGCGCCAGACCCTCGGCGTGATGGCCGTTGCCGGTCACCGGCTGTGGCAACGGCAGCTGGGTATCCAGACCGTGCAGCATCCCGGCAAGTATCGCCGACACCACCAGATAAGGATTGGCATCCGCCCCCGCTACCCGGTATTCGATGCGATGATTATCGATATCGCCGCACGGCACCCGCAGCGCCACGGTGCGATTGTTATGGCCCCACGACGCCTGCAACGGTACGTAAGCCTCCGGCACAAAGCGGCGATAGGCGTTAACGTTTGGTGCCAGCAGCGCCATCGAGGCGGGCATCAGGTCGATCATTCCGGCCAGCGCGCGCTTCATCAGCGGCGAGTCACTGCCGTCATCACAGGCGAAGGCGTTGTGATCGGCGGCATCCAGCATACTGATGTGGACATGCATGCCGCTGCCCGCATACTCCTCATACGGCTTGGCCATAAAGGTGGCGGTCATAGCGTGATTTTCAGCCACCTGACGGATCAGCCGTTTCAGCTGCACCGCGTGATCGCAGGCGCGCAGTACGTCGCCAGTATGATGCAGGTTGATTTCGAACTGACCCGGCGACGCTTCAGCCAGCGCGCCATCGGCCGGAATACCCTGCTGACGCGCCAGATCGTCAATATCACGCAGCACATCGGCGAAATGATCGAGATTATCGACCGAATAGACCTGGCTCTGCATATTGCGTTCATCGCTGCCCGGCGCGCACGGCGGCTGGATGAAGCCCTCGGCATCGCGCTTTTTATCCACCAGATAGAACTCCAGCTCTACCGCTACCACCGGAAACAGGCCTCGGTTGCGCAACTGTTGCCACAGCCGGTTAAGGACATTTCGGGGTTCAACGTCAAAGGGAGTGCCATCTTGGTTGCACATGGTGAGCAGCAGTTGCGCGATGTGCTGAGGATCGGAAGCGGAGGGAACTAAGGTGCCCGCGACAGGCAGACAGAGGTTGTCAGGTTCGCCCAAAGACTGGCCGAGTCCGGCTTCTTCCACCGTGTTGCCGAGGATATCCATGGCGAACACTGAGGCGGGGAAGTAACAGCCCTTTTCCAGCTTTGGCAGCGCTGAGACGGGAATGCGCTTACCGCGAAAGACACCGTTTAAATCGTTTAACAGAATGTCGACATACTGCGTTTCAGGATGGCGCTCCAGCCAGGCTTTCACCTCAAGCTGGAACGCGCTGGTTCGTTTCTCTTCACTGTGAAGCGTGAAGTCTTCCACTTCTACCAGGTTAGTCATGATCTCACCCGCCCCTATTCGGTTTGCGCAATGCTCAAAATAACAGCCACTCCTCTAACATAGCGCCAACATAAAAAGTGTGCAAATGTAACAAATCTGTTTGAAGAACAAACAGCAGATTGCTAGATTGACAAAATATTGCACACTTAACCGCCAGACGTGCCCTTTCGGTAGATATTTCGAACAGCGATGCGAGGACGTGAGATGGGCATTATTTTTGACAAACCCTTGATTGGCGTAGTGATGTGCCAGAGCCACATCGGTGGCCATCTGACGCAAACGGTGCACAACAAATACCCCGACGCGGTGATCCTCGCGGGCGGCGTTCCGCTTGCCCTGCCCCACAGCCTGATGAACGCTCCCCACCTATTAGAAAACGCTATGACGGTGCTGGATGGTCTGCTGCTGACCGGCAGTCCGAGCAATATCGAACCCTGGCATTACGGTGAAGCCGGTGAAGAGCCGCACGCCGATCCGGGTCGCGATCGTCTCGCCTTCCAGCTGATTACCTGGGCCACCAGCCGAAAGATGCCGATGCTGGGGATCTGCCGTGGAATGCAGGAACTGGTGGTGGCTAACGGCGGTGCGCTGTGGCGCGATCTCAGCCAGCAAAAACAGTTCCAGCGCCATCATGAAGATGAGACCCAGCCGCTGGATCAGCAGTACGCCCCGGCGCATCCGGTGACTATTGAAGCGAATGGGCTGCTCAGTTCCCTGCTCGACAGCACGCAGCCGCTGCAGGTTAACTCGTTGCATCATCAGGGCATACGCGAACCGGGCCCGCAGCTGCGGGTTGAAGCACGCGCGCCGGACGGGCTGATTGAAGCGGTCAGCCTGCGCCATCATCCCTTCGCGCTGGCGGTGCAGTGGCACCCGGAATGGCAGGCGGATCGCACAACCGGCTCGCGTCAGCTGTTTGACGGTTTTATCCAGGCCGCAGTTCGCTTTCATAAGGAAAAAGATCATGAATGACGCCACGCTGGCACCCGGACGCCGGCTGTCGCAGATCCGTCAGGCGCTGGGTTTGTCACAGCGCCGCGTGGCTGAACTGGCGGGCCTGACCCACAGCGCCATCAGCACCATTGAGCAGGATAAAGTCAGTCCGGCCGTCAGTACCTTACAGAAGCTATTAAAGGTATACGGGCTCTCCCTGTCGGAATTTTTCTCAGAACCGAAAGCCGACGCCACGCCTAAAGTGATTGTCCGTCCGGACGATCTGCTGGAAATCGGCAGTCAGGGCGTCTCGCTGAAGCTGGTCGAAAATGGCAATCCGCAGCGCTCGCTGGGCATGCTGCTGGAAACCTATCAGCCTGGCGCCAGCACCGGCGAAAAACTGCGTCATCCCGGTGAGGAGACCGGCACGCTGCTGGCGGGCGAAATCACCTTAGTGATTAGCGGCCAGAGCTTTCACCTGTACGCCGGTGAAAGTTACGTGATTGATACCGGCCTGCCGCACAGTTTTACCAATACGTCTGACGAACCCTGCCGCATTGTCAGTGCCCATACGCCTGCCAATTTCTGAGCGCATCAAGGAGGTAGTTATGAATTACGTGGAGAGTTATTACACCGCGACCGCCAATCCGCACGCGCCGTGGCCGACGTTGCAGGAGAGCATTCAGTGTGATGTCTGCATTATTGGCGGCGGCTTCACCGGCCTGTCGGCGGCGCTGCATCTGACCGAAGCGGGTTACGAGGTGGTGGTGCTGGAAGCAGCGCGCATCGGCTTTGGTGCCAGCGGGCGCAACGGCGGTCAGGTGGTCAATTCCTACAGCCGCGATGTGGACGTGATCGAACAGCGTTACGGTAAAGAGAGCGCACGGATGCTGGGCAGCATGATGTTTGAGGGAGCAGAGATCATCCGCGATCGTATAGATCGTTACGCCATTGCCTGCGACTACCGGCCCGGCGGCATTTTTGCGGCACTCAATGCCCGCCAGATGGCGCACCTGCGTAAACAGAAAGCGTTATGGCAGCAGTATGGCAATCATGATCTGGAGTTGCTGGATGAGCGCGGGATTCGTCGTGAAGTGGCGACCGAGCGCTACGTCGGTGGGTTGCTGGATCGGCGCGGCGGCCATCTGCATCCGCTCAACCTGGCACTGGGTGAAGCGGAAGCGATTCGGCGGCACGGCGGACGTATCTATGAACAGTCCGCCGCAGTGAAAGTGGCCTACGGCTCGCCAAATCGGGTAAAAACCGCGCACGGTGAAGTCACTGCAAAATTTGTGATTTTCGCCGGTAATGCCTATCTGGCCAGTGAAGTTGAGCCCCGTCTGAGCGGTAAAAGCATGCCGTGCGGCTCGCAGATTGTGGCCACCGAGCCGCTGTCACCCGATCAGGCGCTGTCGCTGCTGCCGAATAATCATTGCGTGGAAGATTGTAATTATCTGCTCGACTATTTTCGTCTGACCGCCGATAACCGGCTGCTGTATGGCGGTGGCGTGGTTTACGGCGCGCGCGAGCCGGGCGATATTGAGGCGCTAATCCGGCCAAAGCTACGCCGCACCTTTCCTCAGTTGCAGAACGTAAAGCTGGATTTCAGCTGGAGCGGTAATTTTCTGTTAACGCTGTCACGTATGCCGCAGTTTGGCCGGCTGGAGAATAATGTCTATTTCATGCAGGGCGACAGCGGCCACGGCGTGACCAGCACCCATCTGTCCGGCAAGCTGATCAGCGAAGTGCTGCGCGGCGATGCCGAGCGTTTTGATGCCTTCGCCCGCCTCCCTCACCTGCCGTTTCCCGGCGGACGACGTTTCAAGGTGCCACTGACCGCCATGGGCGCGGTGTGGTACGCCATTCGCGATCGTTTAGGGGTTTGATGTAGCGCCAGGCCCCTGCCCGGCGTGCTTAGCTGAAAAGCGGGGTCGGGGCAGGCTCTGGCGTGCTTTCGCAGGCTTTAAGTATGTTGTAACTATGAGATGGCAGGCGTGGTCTGCCTTGATGGCTGTTCCGGTGACGTGCGCCCGGAACAGCAGCTTCCGCTTTACTCCAGCGGCATTTTAACCGGATCGTCGTAGCGATATTCAAAGCCCAGCTCGGTGCAGATGCGCGAGCCATCAATCAGTTTGCCGCTTTCGTTAGCGGTTTCAGGCGCGAAGTGTGGCGGTTGCAGCCCCAGCTGACGGGAGACAGCCGGGTAAAAGGTATCGCGCGACGGATGTTTTGCGGCGCACAGGTTATAGACCCGTCCCCCTTTTGGCGTCTGCAGCAGCAGCGTAATCGCCTCAACCACGTCATCCAGATGTACCAGGTTAACGCCCTGTGACCCATTCGCTACCTGTTGCTTACCGGCCAGAAACCGGCCCGGATGGCGCTTCGGTCCCACCAGCCCGGCAAGGCGGACGATATCGACGCTGGTGCCCGGCAGATCGTGCAGCCAGTTTTCCAGTTTAACCAGCGTTTTGCCGGCCACGGTTTCGGGCGTCAGCGGAGTGGTTTCGCGTTTGATGCCCGATCCGCTGCCGTACACCGAGGTCGAGCTGGTAAAGATGATGCGCGGAACGTTATAGACCAGCGCGCTGTCCACCACGTTCTGGACCGCCTGCAGATAGGCTTCGCCCCCTTCCGCCGTGCGGCTGGCGGGTAACGTCACCACCAGCGCATCGACGTTGAACAGCGGCTCGACATCGGCGGCATCACAGATAAGTTCCGGCGTCAGCTCCAGCTGAAAGGCTTCGATGCCGCAGCGGCGTGCCGCATCCACCCCATCCGGCGTGGTTTTGCTACCGGTTACCTGCCAGCCTCGTGCGGTTAACGCCGTGGCCAGCGGCATGCCCAACCAACCCAGCCCCACAATTGCGACCTTCTTCATTTTGACTCCTGGCGTAAAACATCAACCCTGACTTCAACGTAGTTTGCCCCCGGATTGCAAATCAGAACAACCTGTTTCAGTGCTTTCCGAACCACCTGGTTAAAAAAGGGTTGCCAATCGCGGCCATCTTCGCTAGGTTAAACCTCACAAATGAATACTCATTCATCTACGGAATTTTTTTATGACACGCGTTCAGTTCAACCATCACCACCACCATCATCCTGACTAGTCTTTCAGGCGATGTGTGCTGGAAGACTTTTAAGATCTTCCAGTGGTGCGAACGCAAGAGAACCCCCGGAAGATCGTCTTCCGGGGGTTTTTTTATGGGCTGAAGCATATCCACCAACCAGGACAGGAATAATAGCCTATCCAATCAGGCTATTTTATTTGCCACTCTGGCCCTGGGCGGTGCTCACCATCCTTACGTACTGCGTGTACGTTCCGGTTGTTGCGCGCTGTCCGTGACCAGACTGACTGCAACAATATACGCCTACCGGAATAGGCTTAAAGAGGACAGGAACCATGTTAGATAACACCCGTTTACGCATAGCTATGCAAAAATCCGGCCGTTTAAGTGATGATTCACGCGAACTGCTGGCGCGCTGCGGCGTTAAAATCAACCTTCAGCAACAGCGCCTGATTGCGTTTGCGGAAAACATGCCGATCGATATCCTGCGGGTGCGTGATGACGATATTCCTGGCCTGGTGATGGATGGCGTGGTCGATCTGGGGATTATTGGCGAGAACGTGCTGGAAGAGGAGCTGCTGTCTCGCCGTGCCCAGGGTGAAGACCCGCGCTACTTCACGCTGCGTCGCCTCGACTTCGGCGGTTGCCGTCTGTCGCTGGCGATGGCGGTTGATGATGAATATACCGGTCCGCAATGCCTCGATAATGCCCGCATCGCCACCTCTTATCCGCACCTGTTAAAGCAGTACCTCGATAAAAAAGGCGTCAGTTTCAAAACCTGTATGCTGAACGGTTCCGTTGAAGTGGCAACCCGTGCCGGTCTGGCAGATGCGATCTGCGATCTGGTCTCGACCGGTGCCACGCTGGAAGCCAACGGTCTGCGCGAAGTCGAAGTCATTTACCGCTCGAAAGCGGTGCTGATTCAGCGCGACGGCGAGATGCCTGCCGCCAAACAGGAACTTATCGACAAGATGATGACCCGTATTCAGGGCGTGATTAAAGCGCGTGAATCAAAGTACATCATGCTGCATGCGCCAAGCGAGCGGCTGGAAGAGGTCATCAGCCTGCTGCCCGGTGCCGAGCGCCCGACCGTGCTGCCGCTGGCCGGTGATGTCAGCCGCGTGGCAATGCACATGGTGAGCAGCGAAACCCTGTTCTGGGAAACGATGGAAAAACTGAAAGCGCTGGGTGCCAGTTCGATTCTGGTGCTGCCAATTGAGAAGATGATGGAGTAAGCCATGGCCTTTTCTACCCCGATTGACTGGCAGCAATGCAGTGCAGAACAGCAGCAGGCGCTGTTGTTACGTCCGGCTATTGCCGCCTCAGAGAATGTGACCCAGACGGTACGTGACGTGCTGGAGCAGGTAAAGGCGAACGGCGATGAGGCCCTGCGCACCTTCAGCGCCCGCTTCGATAAGGCGCAGGTTGATAATCTGCGCGTTACGCCGCAGCAGATCAGCGACGCCAGTGCCCGGCTCAGCGATACGCTGAAACAGGCGATGGCGGTGGCGGTAGCCAACATCGAAACCTTCCATAATGCGCAGATCCTGCCGCCGGTCGATGTTGAAACCCAGCCGGGCGTGCGCTGCCAGCAGATTACCCGCCCGGTTCAATCGGTCGGGCTCTACATTCCTGGCGGCTCTGCGCCGCTGTTCTCTACCGTGCTGATGCTGGCAACGCCAGCGCGCATTGCCGGATGCGGGCGCGTGGTGCTCTGCTCACCGCCGCCGATTGCTGATGAGATCCTTTATGCTGCCCAATTGTGTGGCGTTGAAGAGGTGTTTCAGGTCGGCGGCGCGCAGGCGATTGCCGCCCTCGCCTTTGGCACCGAAACGGTACCGCGGGTAGATAAAATTTTTGGTCCGGGCAACGCCTGGGTGACGGAAGCGAAGCGTCAGGTCAGTCAGCGGCTGGACGGGGCGGCAATTGATATGCCGGCCGGTCCATCAGAGGTGCTGGTGATTGCCGATGAGGGTGCCACGCCCGCCTTCGTCGCCTCGGATCTGCTGTCCCAGGCCGAGCACGGTCCGGATTCGCAGGTTATCCTGCTGACGCCTTCGCGGACGCTGGCCGACGCGGTCGCTGACGCGGTTGAGCAGCAGCTGGCGCAGTTGCCACGTGCCGCTACCGCGCGTCAGGCGCTGGAGAGCAGTCGTCTGATCGTGGCGCGCGACCTGCAGCAGTGTGTAGAGATTTCAAACCAGTATGGCCCGGAGCACCTGATCCTGCAGACCCGCCAGCCGCGCGAGCTGGTGGAGTCAATTACCAGTGCCGGTTCAGTATTCCTCGGCGACTGGTCGCCGGAATCGGCGGGTGACTATGCGTCGGGAACCAATCACGTGCTGCCGACCTACGGTTATACCTCGACCTGTTCCAGCCTGGGTCTGGCTGATTTCCAGAAACGCATGACGGTACAGGAGCTGACGCCGCAGGGCTTCCTTAACCTGGCCGCCACCATTGAAACGCTGGCTGCCGCCGAGCAGCTGGATGCCCACAAAAACGCTGTCACCCTGCGCGTTGCCGCACTGAAGGAGCAAGCATGAGCCAGAATATCGAGCAACTGGCGCGCGCCAACGTTCGCGCGCTGACGCCTTATCAGTCGGCACGCCGGCTGGGTGGTAATGGTGATGTCTGGCTCAATGCCAACGAGTTTCCGCTGCCGGTGCCGTTTGAGCTGTCGCAGCAGACGCTGAACCGCTACCCGGAATGCCAGCCCAAAATAGTGATTGAGCGTTACGCGGCCTATGCCGGCCTGAAACCGGAGCAGGTGCTGGTCAGCCGCGGCGCCGACGAGGCGATTGAACTGATCATGCGGGCGTTTTGTGAGCCGGGCCAGGACGCGATTCTGTTCTGCCCGCCGACTTACGGCATGTACAGCGTCAGCGCGGAAACCATCGGCATTGAGTACCGCACGGTGCCTGCGCTGGCCGACTGGCAGCTTAACCTGCCTGCCATTGCGGACCAGCTGGAAGGCGTTAAGGTGGTTTACCTCTGCAGCCCGAATAACCCGACCGGCAACCTGATCAATCAGGATGATATCCGTCAGCTGCTGGCGATGACCGCTGGCAAAGCGCTGGTGGTGGCAGACGAAGCCTATATTGAGTTCTGTCCGCAGGCGACGCTGACCGGCTGGCTGAAAGATTATCCCAACCTGGTGATCCTGCGCACCCTGTCGAAAGCCTTTGCGCTGGCTGGCCTGCGCTGTGGTTTCGCGCTGGCGAATCAGCCGGTAATCGACCTGCTGATGAAGGTGATTGCCCCCTATCCGCTGGCGACGCCGGTGGCGGATGTGGCCGGTCAGGCGCTGAGCGAGCAAGGCATCGCCCTGATGCGTGAACATGTGGCACAGCTCAACGACAATCGCAGCTGGTTACTGGCGGAACTGGCGAAGCTGGCCTGCGTCGAGCAGGTTTTCGCCAGTGAAACCAACTACGTGCTGGCGCGGTTTACCGATTCACCAGAAGTGTTTAAAACCTTATGGAATCAGGGCATTATCCTGCGTGACCAGAACAAAAATCCGGGCCTGTCGGGATGCCTGCGCATCTCCATCGGCACGCGTGAAGAGTGCGGACGTGTGATCGCCGCGCTGCAAGCCTTATCTGTGGAGCAAGCATGAGCCAGAAGACCCTTTTTATTGACCGCGACGGCACCCTTATCTCTGAGCCGCCTGAAGATTATCAGGTGGATCGCATGGACAAACTGGCCTTTGAGCCGGACGTGATCCCGGCACTGCTGGCGTTGCAGGCCGCCGGTTACCGTCTGGTGATGATCACCAATCAGGATGGACTGGGCAGCTCAAGCTTCCCACAGGCGGACTTTGACGGCCCGCACAACCTGATGATGCAGGTGCTGACCTCGCAGGGTATCGCGTTTGATCAGGTGCTGATTTGCCCGCACCTGCCGGAGGAAAACTGTGACTGCCGCAAGCCGAAAACCAAAATGGTGGAAGCCTGGCTGGCCGAAGGCGCGCTGGATACCGCCAACAGCTACGTGATTGGCGATCGCCTGACCGATGTGCAACTGGCAGAGAACATGGGCATTCAGCCGATCCGTTACGGTGCTGAAGGGGAAAACTGGCAGACCATTCAGCAGCGTCTGACCCAGCGCGATCGCCATGCGCTGGTGCAGCGAAATACCAAAGAGACCCAGGTGCGGGTCGAGCTGTGGCTGGATCGCGAAGGCGGCAGCAAAATCAACACCGGCGTTGGCTTCTTTGACCACATGCTGGACCAGATTGCGGTGCACGGCGGTTTCCGCATGCATATCGAAGTGAAAGGCGATCTCTATATCGACGATCACCACACGGTGGAAGATACCGGGCTGGCGCTGGGTGAAGCATTGCTCAAAGCGCTGGGCGACAAACGCGGCATTGGCCGGTTTGGCTTTGTGCTGCCGATGGATGAATGTCTGGCACGCTGTGCGCTGGATATCTCCGGCCGCCCGCACATCGAATTTAAAGCGGAATTCAACTATCAGCGCGTTGGTGACCTGAGCACCGAAATGGTTGAGCACTTCTTCAGTTCCCTCTCCTACGCCATGATGAGCACCCTGCATCTTAAAACCAAGGGTAAGAACGATCATCACCGCGTCGAAAGCCTGTTTAAAGCCTTTGGCCGCACCTTGCGCCAGGCAATCCGCGTTGAAGGTAATACGCTGCCGAGCTCGAAAGGAGTGCTGTGATGAACGTGGTGATCATGGATACCGGTTGCGCCAACCTCTCGTCGGTAAAATGGGCGATTGAACGTCTGGGGTATACCCCGGAAGTCAGCCGCGATCCCGATGTGGTACTGCGCGCCGACAAACTGTTTCTGCCGGGCGTCGGTACGGCGCAGGCGGCGATGAATCAGCTGGAAGAGCGTGACCTGATCGATCTGGTCAAGGCCTGTACCCAGCCGGTGCTGGGTATCTGTCTCGGCATGCAGCTGCTGGGACGCGGCAGTGATGAAAACGGCGGCGTGCCGACGCTGGGTATTATCGACCAGCCGGTCTCGCTGATGGACACGCACGGTCTGCCATTGCCGCACATGGGCTGGAACCAGATTACCGCGCAGGCGGGCAATCACCTGTTCCGCGGCATTGATGAAGGCTGCTACTTCTACTTCGTGCACAGCTACGCCATGCCGGTTAACGCCAGCACTATCGCCCAGTGCCACTACGGTGAAGCCTTCACCGCGGCGGTGCAGAAAGATAACTTCTTCGGCGTACAGTTCCACCCGGAACGCTCGGGCAAAGCGGGCGCGCAGTTGCTGAAAAACTTCCTGGAGATGTGATGATTATCCCCGCGTTAGATTTAATCGACGGCAAAGTGGTCCGTCTGCATCAGGGCGATTATGGCCAGCAGCGCGATTACGGCAGCGATCCGTTGCCGCGTTTGCAGCAGTATGCGCAGGAAGGCGCCACGGTGCTGCATCTGGTGGACTTAACCGGCGCGAAAGATCCGGCAAAGCGGCAGATTGCGCTGCTGAAAACCCTGCTCGACGGCGTCGACGTGATTGTGCAGGTCGGCGGCGGCATTCGTCATCGTGACGATGTGAAGGCGCTGCTGGACGCCGGAGCCAGCCGTGTGGTGGTCGGTTCGACCGCGGTAAAACAGCCTGACGAGGTAAAACGCTGGTTTGCCGAGTTTGGCGCAGAGGCGATTGTGCTGGCGCTGGACGTGCGCATTGATGCTGATAACCGCAAAGAAGTGGCGATCAGCGGCTGGCAGGAAGCGGCGGGCGTCACGCTGGAGCAGGTGATCGCCGATTTTCAGCCAGTCGGCCTGAAACATGTGCTGTGCACTGATATTTCCCGCGACGGCACCCTGAGCGGCTCAAACGTTGCGCTTTACCAGGAAGTGACCGCTCGCTTCCCGCAGATTGCCTTCCAGTCCTCGGGCGGCATTGGTGAACTTAACGATATCGCGGCCCTGCGCGGCAGTGGCGTCCAGGGCGTGATCGTCGGACGTGCGCTGCTGGAAGGTAAATTCACAGTTTCGGAGGCTATTTCATGCTGGCAAAACGGATAATTCCCTGTCTTGATGTACGTGACGGCCAGGTGGTGAAAGGCGTGCAGTTTCGCAATCACGAGATCATTGGCGACATCGTGCCACTGGCGCAGCGTTATGCCGCCGAAGGTGCCGATGAGCTGGTGTTTTATGATATCACCGCCTCATCCGATGGCCGGGTGGTTGATAAAAGCTGGGTATCGCGGGTCGCTGAAGTGATCGATATTCCGTTCTGCGTGGCTGGCGGTATCAAAACCCCGGAAGACGCCGCGCGCATTCTGGAGTTCGGTGCCGACAAGATTTCGGTTAACTCACCGGCGCTGGCCGATCCCTCGCTGATTACCCGGCTGGCTGACCGCTTCGGCGTACAGTGCATTGTGGTCGGCATTGATACCTGGTTCGATGAAGCCAGCGGCAAGTATCAGGTCAATCAGTACACCGGCGACGAAGCCCGTACCCGGGTGACGCAGTGGGAAACGCTGGATTGGGTGCAGGAAGTGCAGAAGCTGGGTGCTGGCGAAATCGTGCTAAACATGATGAACCAGGATGGCGTGCGTAACGGTTATGACCTGGTGCAGCTGAAAAAAGTGCGTGAAGTCTGTCATGTACCGCTGATCGCCTCTGGCGGCGCAGGCACCATGCCGCATTTTCTCGAGGCATTTACCGATGCCAACGTCGATGGCGCGCTGGCGGCCTCGGTGTTCCATAAGCAGATTATCAATATTGGTGAGCTGAAAAGCTTCCTGATCGACAACGGAGTGGAGATTCGCGCGTGTTAACCGAACAACAACTGGCCCAGCTCGACTGGGACAAAACGCAGGGCATGATGCCGGTGATTGTGCAGCATAACGTCTCAGGCGAAGTGCTGATGCACGGTTATATGAACCAGCCGGCGCTGGAAAAAACCCTGGCCGAAGGCAACGTGACCTTTTTCTCGCGTACCAAAAACCGGTTATGGACCAAAGGCGAGACCTCCGGCAACTTTCTGCAGGTAGTCAGCATCACGCCAGACTGCGATAACGATACGCTGCTGGTGCTGGCGAATCCCATCGGTCCGACCTGCCATCTCGGCACCTCCAGCTGCTTCTCCCCGGCCGCTGCGGAGTGGACCTTCCTCTATCAGCTGGAGCAGCTGCTGGCGTCACGTAAGAGCGCCGATCCTGAAAGCTCCTACACCGCCCGGCTCTACGCCAGCGGCACCAAGCGCATCGCGCAGAAAGTAGGAGAGGAAGGCGTTGAAACCGCCCTGGCGGCCACGGTTAACGATCGCCATGAGCTGACCAATGAAGCCTCCGATCTGATCTATCACCTGATGGTGCTGTTGCAGGACCAGGACTTAGACTTCAGCGCGGTAATCAATAACCTGCGCGCCCGTCATCAGTAAAATGTGCAATAAGCTGCTCAAAATCCGGCTGAGTCGACGATTTTGAGCAGCATCCTTCTCAAAAACAACTCTGCCAGGGATGGGATTTGACTATCTCGATCAGCGCATTGAGAGCTGGCAACGATGAATAAAACACTGTCTCCCCTGGAACGAGAAGCCATTATGCTCACGCTGCGACAGCAGTTTATTCAGGAAGAGCTGACGCAGGGCGAGCTACCCAAGCTGCTTCGTAAAAAAGTGTTGGGGTTTTCTCAACAACGCTACGTGCTGCTGGCAGGAATTAGCCGACGGACGCTGTCCGATATTGAGCAGGATAAAGGCAACACCACCTTAACTACGCTGAATCGCGCCTTTAAACCGTTCGGTCTCAGGACAGGGCTATTACCGCGTCAGCCAGCCGCATCTGCTGCAAACCCTGATCCAGCAACGCACTGCGCCAGGAGAGCACCATGACAACCCATGAAAAACTGATCGCCCTGCTCGACCAGCACCAGGCACGCTATCGACTGATGGAACATCAGGCTACCGGTAAGTGCGAAGCGGTGGCGGCGATCCGCGGTACCGAGGTCGGTCAGGGTGCCAAAGCGCTGGTCTGCCACGTCAAAGGCAATGGTGTTAAGCAACATGTCCTGGCGGTGCTGCCCGCCGATCGTCAGGCGGACCTCAGCAAAGTGGCTGCCGCAGTGGGTGGACGTCGCGCCTCGCTGGCCAGTCCGGCAGAAACCGATGCCCTGACCGGCTGTGTGTTTGGCGCTATCCCGCCATTTAGCTTTCACCCCGCTTTAGCCCTGGTGGTTGATCCGCTGCTGTTTGAACGCTATCCGGAGATCGCTTTTAACGCCGGTCTGCTGGATCGCTCGGTGATCCTTAATACCGAAGATTATCGGGCGCTGTGCCGTGCTAACGTCGTGAAAATAATCCAGTAATTGCCATCAATGCGGGTCAACGTTACTCTGCGTTAACCCTCATCACGACAAAAGAAGACCTTAATATGGCAATGAACCGCTTTTCTAACCGCCTGCGTCAGACGCTGATGCTGGCTGTAATGGCTGGCAGTACCTTTGGTGCGCAGGCAAAAATCGACCAGGTACGCTTCGCCGTTGATCCCACCTATCCTCCGTTTGAATCCAAAACCCCGCAGGGTAAACTGGTCGGTTTCGATATCGATCTGGGCAATGCGCTTTGTGCCCAGATGCAGGCGAAGTGCGTCTGGGTTGAGAGCCAGTTTGACGGCATGATCCCGGCGCTGAAGGCGCGTAAGTTCGATGCCATCCTGTCGGACATGGGCATTACGGAAGAGCGTCTGAAGCAGATCGATTTCACCGTGCCACTGTACGACACCCACACCCAGCTGATTGCCCGCAAAGGTGCTGGCGTGCTGCCGACGGCGGAATCCCTGAAAGGCAAAACGGTGGGTGTTGAACAGGGAACGGTGCAGGAGCGTTATGCCCTGGCGAAATGGCAACCGCATGGCGTGAACGTGGTGCCGTATGGCGATCAGGCACAGGTCGAGAGTGATTTAGTTGCCGGTCGTCTGGATGCGGTGTTTACCGATGCGGCGCAGGCGGCAATTGGCTTCCTCAAACATCCGCAGGGGAAAGATTTCGAGCTGGCAGGCCCGATTGTTCAGGATCCGATTATCGGTCCCGGTACCGCTATTGGCCTGCGCAAAGGTGACGCGGAGCTTAAAACCGCGCTGGATAATGCCTTTAGCGAGATCAAGAAGAATGGCACCTTCGACCAGATCCAGAAGCGCTATTTCGCCACCGATATCTCTATTCAGCAGTAACGGCGCGAGCCGGCTTTTCCGTCATTGACTGCGATCCGGCACTATACTCTAACCTTTTCGGGACGGCGCACTGTCGTCCTTCGCCGACTACAGGACATTAACACGGTATGCATCAACAACATCATCCTCTGTTAAGCGCCTCTTTAGGCACCCAACGTGAAATCATCAGTTTCCATTTTGCTGAAAACCACGCGCGTCAGGTTTATATCCAGGCTGCGCTGCATGGCGACGAATTGCCGGGCATGGCGGTGGCGTGGTTTTTAAAGCAGCGGCTGCAGGCGCTGGAGTCAGCCGGCCAGCTGAGAGCCGCTTTCACACTGGTGCCGGTCGCCAATCCGCTGGCGCTGGGCCAGCACTGGCACGGTACTCATCTTGGTCGTTTTCATACCTTATCGGGACAGGATTTTAATCGCCGCTTCCCCTCGCTGGGCGAGACGCTGGCAACCGGGCTGGCCGACAGTCTGACCCAGAGCGAAGCGCAGAATAAAACGCTGATCCGTGAGGCGATCGATCGTCACTACCGCGATACGGTGCCAAAAACCGAGCTGGACGCGCAGCGTTTTACCCTGATGCGTATGGCCAGCCAGGCGGATCTGATGATTGATCTGCACTGTGACTGGGAAGCGGTGCCGCACCTTTACACCACGCCGCACGCCTGGCCTGATATCGAGCCGCTGGCGCGCTGGTTAGGCAGTGAAGTACAACTGCTGGCGCAGATTTCAGGCGGCGAACCGTTTGATGAAGCCTGCTGTGAGCCCTGGCTGACGCTGGCCGAACGTTATGGCAAAGATTTCCCGATGCCGCGCGGCTTGCTGCCGGTCACTCTCGAACTGCGTGGTGTGCGCGATGTCTCTCCGGAGCAGGCAGAGAAAGATGCTGATGCGATTATTTCGGCGTTGCAGGAAGGCGGCTATATCGGTTACAGCGAACCAGCGGTGTCGGTGGAAGTGGCGGCCCCGGTGATTGGCGGCGATGAACTGGTATCGGTGACCACCGGTGGCGAAGATGTGGTGGCAATTGGCGAAAACGGTACCGGCCTGAGCGCGCCTGAGGTGGTCGAAGCAGCCGATGAGCAGAGCATGATTAAAGAGCGCTACAGTGAAGGTTCAGCTACGCCCTCGCCTGCCCTGAAGAATCCACCGACGCCATTGGCGGCCTGTGAATACATTCATTCGCCGGTTTCCGGTTTGATCCTGCACCGCAAGCCACTGGGCGCGCGGATTCGCGCTGGCGAAGTGGTGGCAGAAATTGTTGATCCGGTCACCGATCAGATCACGCCATTAATGGCTGAGCACGGTGGCATTCTGTATGCGAGACACTGGGTACGGTTTGCAACGGCAGGCATGCTGGTGGTGAGACTGGCGGGCGAGAGTGAGATTCGGAGCGGGGATTTGCTGGTGGGATAAAATAATTACAGAATTTAAAAAGCCTGCTTCTACTGTTAGCACAGGAAGAAACAGGCTTTATATTACGTGGACTGCATCAAGTCATAATAATCTGATTTAATGGTATATTTTATTCTTAAGGTGGTTAATTTTTCGTTTTAACCGAAAAGCGAACCCCAGCTTTTGCTGAATGGGCAACCCATCATTAACGGAAGTATTATTCTGTGCAGGCTGGATAACGCCCTCTCCAGAAATAGGCACAATATGCTCAAGTCCTGAAGTAGGGCTACATCTTCTAAGCGTAACACTGCGTACATGCAGTCCCAAATAGCGCGCGTCGCTAGCACCAAATTGTGACGGTGATTTAGGGTTTTCAATATGCAATTTTACGATCAAATTACGAGACGCTTTGATAACAGACTCAGGAATAGGGACTAAAATTTGCGTCTCGCTTCCAAACACTTCCTGTTTAGTGATAAAAACATTATTTATAAAAACATTAACTTTGATCGCCTCACCTTCAGGACAGTAACCAAAAGTCTGGATAGAAATCGATAGATCATCAAATATTGTCTGGTCATACTGAAAGCCAATGAAAGCTTCATGACCTGAACTCCAGCAACCTCTGCTCTCTGCTTTATACCAACCATTTAAGGTAAACTTCTCAAATTTACAGCTGCCTTTATTATTTTCGGCTGCAAAACTAATAACATTGTCTAGCGCAAGTGAAGGCAACCTCACAGAAGAATGGAGGTTTTCAAGAGAATTTATTACTTGCTGAGCAGTCTGATGCCAGTCTGTAGGCTGATAGCTCAGAGCAAGATTGGTTTTAACAGCCAGTAAATCAGGTTCAAAACAATATTTTTGTAACGCTTTATACCAGGCAATAAAGTCTAATGGATCAATGTATTCTGCGCATCCTGGCGCAACCTCAGGCAAAGAGCCAGCATCAGAAGCCAGGCAAAATTTACCATACCGGCAACTTTCTGCAACCGGTAGTCCCCAGCCCTCATAACGAGATGGAAAGACGGTAAACAGACAATTTTTATAAAGCCAGTCCAGAGCGGAGTCTTTAATCCCATGAAGCATTAAGACTTTTTCTTTAAGCGCTGGGTCATCATTTAAGATATTTATTGCTTCTTGTCCACGCCAGCCTATGCTTCCGACAAGAACGAGCTTGGGAACTGCATCGCCATACTCACTGATTAAACCTTTCCATAACATGAGTAATAAGGAATGATTTTTTCTTACGTCAATGGTACTGACAAAGAGCACAAATTTATCATTAATGGCTAAATCACCCAAGCCTTCTCTCTGCAACTCAATATTGTTTTCAGTATCAATATGAACCGCTTCATCTCCTAATCTGAAAACAGAAATTGGACAGACTGGCGTTTGCGTTTCAATGCAAAAATCAATGATATCGTTACGACTTTGCTCGGAACATGTCATAACCATATCTGAAATTGATATAATTTTTTTGCAGTTTACTGCAAATTCATCACCTACTCCGTCAGGGAAAAGGAATTTCATTTTGTGCTGAATAACATCATAAACAGTACTAACTAAAGCAACTTTGTGTATTTGCTTCAACGCCAGCAAGTCACGAAGATAATTTTGATTCCTGATCCAGGCTCCGCCAAAGGTCAGCACTATGTCATTTTCATGAAATTCAACGTTTGACTCAGGAATACCATTTTTAAATCCAGGTAGATATTTACCAGCATGTCTTTTAATACGACCAATGACAAAATCTTCATAGGTAACCTTGATGAACTTGCAATAATGTGAATTCCAGATGATGAAATTAACTTTATTGCCATAAAGGTTATGCATGTTTTCAGCCATACGACTTTCTACACGTGCAATTCCGGTCGGCGGCGCATTATGATGAGCTAAAGTTGTAAGATCGATGTAAATCTTTTTATTGTCCGATAGTTTAAATTTGAAATTATTATGCTCGGACGATATTATGGCTTCTTCGTACGCTGATTTTGTATTGGCCGCATATTTCTCCCAGCTATGCTCCAGTTTCATCTGTTGCTTAAGCGTCTGAGAAAGCAAGGATTTATCATGCGCTGTATCATTCCATGCGCTCAGAACCTTCTCTCTGATATCATTGACATCAGCTGGGTTAACATAACGGGCCAGGTTTCCAAAATATTCTTTCTCGGATGAACGATCGCTTAATACCATGTTGCATCCGGAGGCTGCCGCCTCAAGCGCTACTAATGGCGCACCTTCGCTCCAGGATGGTAAGCAAAAAACTTTTGCTCCGGCAAATGCAGAGGCCAACATAGGGCTGTTAGATTCAACACGTCCCGCGAATATAACATTATCCCCACCCCATTTCTTAATTAGCTCAGCATACTTTTCATCTGCAACGTGACCAATTAAAACTAATGGAATTTTTGAATCTCTTAGCGCCAATGCAAGTAAAGCCTGATTTTTTCTAGCTTCTATCCTTCCTACGCAAAGAATATAATTTTCGACACCAATTTGCTCTCTAAATAAAGAAGGGTCGCCATTCTCAAATACAGCAGCGTTTACAGGATTTTTTACAATGCTGGTAGATTGATGAGAAACACCGATTTGCTCAAGTAATTTTCGTTCATGCTCACTAAGGAAAATAAGATGTTTAGCATAAGAAACTAATCTTCTGACGGACATATAGTAATTTGGGAAAGGCTCTCTTTCAGTCAAAGGAAGTTGACGGTACAGAGCATTTTCATGCCTCAACTCTTCAAGTCTGTCATAAACGTTTTCTGCGGTTTCGCTTTCAGAAAGTATGTATTTGACTTTTAAATTGAAGAAGTGAATCTCTGAAAGATCGAGAAATATTGGCGAGAAAACGGAAGGACAATTATTTTTCTCAATCTGGCGAAGCAGCACTTCACACTCATCAGGGTGCCAAACATTTAAAGCATGAACAACATCAACATCCATTGTTGAAAATTTTCTGCCGCTTACAAAATCAGCATTAATACTCAGCTTACGAAGAGCTTCGACTGTACGTGGTGCCCGGACAGAGGGTCCACCAAGTGAGGCGGTCATTTCAGTCCCGTGCACAGCAACCAAGGCGCTCATTTTAGTGGGTTTTTTAATTTGGTCTGCACTATTGTTAGACAAAGGATCCTGACCCAGCAAGTCTGTAAACAATGCATGATGTTTATCAGCCCATGCCTGCCACGTATAACTTTCTACAGTCCTTCTCAGTGCCATTTTTTCTTCAACAACGAGCATAAGCACCCGGCGCAAATCTTCTGCATCGCCAACTTTAAACTCAATATGAGGGAACTGTGGAACCCAGCCGACCGAAGGCGCAATGATTTTACATCCGCTTGCGAGCGCTTCAAGAACACACATCGGCCCACCCTCTATAAGCGCAGGCACTAAGATATAATCAAGAGAACGATAAAAAGCGGGCAACTCTTCATCCGGTATAAATTTAGCAGGTCCAGGCCATCCTTCACCGGTGAAATGCCATTCTATCCCGGGTAAATCCATAACCTGTGCAACAAGTTTCTCCCCCTTACGCCCCGTATGGTATGTACGCCCGACAACACCAATCCGGACTACAGGTGAGTATTTATCAAGGTCGACGCCGGGAGAAATAGTCTGAATGTTTGACAGGCCTGTTTCACGAATAATAGACTCAGTTTTTAAAGACTGGGCAACACAAAAATCAACCGCTGCCGCAACGGCATCAAACTTTGCTGCCGCAGAGGGAACCTCTTCCTTATGAGTAAAAAGCGCAATTTCGATAGGTGAAACGCGCTCTTTACGACATCCATAAGTCATATAGTATTGAATTTTGGCATTAGCATCTTCATCAAGACCATATCCTACATAGGGTAATCTTTTTGAAATTTCATGCGCTAATTTTTCAAGAATCCAGCCCTTATCTGAAATCTTAATATGCACTATCTTCTTCATGTTAATCCGTTTGATAAGCAATTTAAATTGGAAATTATTTCAGGCATCTAAACTGATGCTCAAATACCGGTGCTATTTATATAGTGTGAACTGCCCAGAAGGCTAACGCAGATTTGGGTGATTTTTTAGACGACTCAAAAGCTCTGAAAAATCAACATTGCCAGGTGCTAAATCACTCGCACGGTTTGCAGAAATGAAAGAATCTTTGATTCGTTCTGACTTTTCAAGCGCTAAAGCCAGACGATAGTGAAAGATTGCCACATTATCTTGTAACCTAACAGCCTCACTTAGATAAGCTTCTGCTTTGACGATGTCGTTGGTGCGAAGATAAAGTTCACCGAGAAATGAGATGTAGTGAGCATTGGCACCATCAATTTTAACAGCGCGTAGCGAATGATCAATAGCCTTTTCTAAATTGTTGTTGCGGTAGTGCAAAACAGAGATATGATGTTGAAGTTTAGAAGATTGAGGAAAAACAGGCTCAGCTGATTGCAACATGTTCAAATGCGAAATGGATCTGGGATGTTGAGATACTACTCGTATTAAACTTTCAATAAAATCAAAGTTGCCAACATTATTTTCTTTAGAAAGATTCATTTTATGAAAAGCTGCCTGAAACCTTTGCCCCCATTCATTTCCATAGTTTTGCGAAATAGATCGCGCAATTTTATTTAATACTGAAACATCAACATTAATTTCCCATGGAGTATAGACTGTATTCAGCAACGTAGTTAATAGTGAACCCTCAATAGAAGATGGCAATTTAATGGCCCCGATCATTGTTAAAACTTGGGAGGAATGAATTTTTTCAAGAGGCCAACATTCGAACAGATACTTTGGTCCACGGTTAGCTTGCTCATGTCTGATATAGGTAGAAAGATTTATATCATGAATTAAAACATAAGCATCAGGACTAAGTACAGGAAGAAGTGATAAAAGGTCTAATATTGCCCAAGGATGTTTATGATCTCCATCAATAAAAGCAAGATCAACGCCTTTACCGATATCATCAATATAATCTATAGCATAGCCACCAAGTAGAAGGCGTTTTTTTACATCTGACTCTGGGAAAAGTTGTGCTATAGCACTGCCTGTTTCTTTAGTACTATCTAAAAAATATTGTTGAGAAAAGTCCACACCAATATATTCAGCATTATTATTATTTTTTTGTAAAGCATCGATAAACAGGCAACCACTCCAGCCACTTGCAACACCTATTTCTACAACTTTAACAGGTTTTAATAAAAGTGTTAAGCCAATTAAAAGCGGCTGGTCTGCTTTTGATATATTCCCACTAATCCAGGATGGCATTCTCTCAAGCATATCTTGAGAGGACTTCATCGCAATAGTTTCGCATAATTCTGCTGTAACCTTCATAAATGAAGCCCTCTAATAGTTACTTACCAAAATAGTGAGAACAAATCTCCTCTACATCCCCATCCATTTTAATCTTGCCATGTTCAAGCCATATAGCGCGATTACAGGATTTCATAAGCATACTTTTGGAGTGAGATGCGATAACAAGAATATTCGTCGCCTGAACCATTTCAGAAAGACGTGCTTCCGCTTTCTTTTTAAAAGCTTCATCGCCGACTGAAAGCCATTCGTCCATTAACAGTATTTCTGGGCGCACGATAGTAGAGACGGCAAAAGCCAAACGCAAATGCATCCCAGACGAGTAGGTTCGCACCGGCATATCAACGAAATCGCCTAGCTCTGAAAACTCGATGATTTCATCAAGCTTCTCGCTGATTTGAGCTCGGGTTCGGCCAAGAAGTCCGCCACGCAAAAAGATATTTTCTCTTCCCGTCGATTCGACATCAATTCCCAGAGAAATATCAATGAGAGAGCCGACTTCACCCTGGCTGATAGCGGTACCGGAAGAAGGTTCATAAGCGCCGCTCAAAAGTCGTAAAAGCGTACTTTTTCCCGCACCGTTATGTCCTAACAGACCCACCCTGTCGCCATCTTTTAGAGTGAAGGACAGATTATCAATCGCTCGTACAACAACTCGCCCCTGATCGTCCGCGCCTAACTGACCGCCAGTTGCAACCTGCATCAAGCGTTTTTTTAGCGAACGTCCATTTGCGTTATAAATTGGAAAATCGACGCAAACATTATTGAATTCAATCAAAGCCATAAAGAATCTTCTTATAACCAGTAAGCGATACGACGCTTATAGCGTCCATAAACCAGAATAGTTGCAGTCCATCCACATACTGCAATTACCAGACAGGTAATCCAGCTGGAGGTGGCTGGAACCTGACCCAGTAAGGGCGCACGGACGATTTCCATTAAGTGGTAAACGGGATTAAGCCCAAGAATATATTCTCCTGCACGCTGAGGCACCAGATGAGGCATCCACATAATCGGTGTAAAATAGAAAATAACATTGATGATGCTGGTAACGATTTGAGGTAAATCTCTGTACCGGGCACAAAGAATGCCCAGCATCAGCGCAATCCAGGAAAGATTTAGCGTTACCAGTAAAAATCCCGGTATGACTAAAAAAATAGTAAGAAAGACAGGTTTTCCTACCGCCAGGAATACAAGAGGTAGAATAATCAGATTGTGGACCAATATAATTATATTTCTCCAGATTATTCTCATGATGTGAACGAAAAGCGGTATAGGTAACTGTTTGATAATGCGTTCTGCATTAATAAAGCCTACACAGCCTTCATTGGTCACGGTTGTAAAGAAAGACCATAAGATCATACCGGAAGCAAGGAACGGCAAAAATTCCTCTAAGGAGGTTTTGAATATTGAACCAAATACTATACCAATTGTACCTATCATTACACCCATGCTGATTGTTAACCAGAATGGGCCTAGAGCTGAGCGACGATAGCGTTGCTTAACGTCCTGCCAGCCCAACATACCAACTAATGAATAACGATTTATTGCCCCGAAAATATCTTTTAAGGCAACTTTAGCTGAACTACCTTGCATTATTTTATTCCATCATTGAAATTCAGACATTCTAGAGCCAAAGAGCTCACAGTCAAGCCCAACTCCAGCTTGTGGCCATCCAAAAGAGTTAAATTCAGACTAGTATGATAATAATGATCCATCATCAGCCTTTTCATTAAACATTATACTTATCGTTCAATGCGCCCGGTAGTTTGACGACGGTTGTAACGGCATCAGTCAGGGCTTCAAACGAAGTAATATCGCCAGGTGATAACACAATAATGTCACCAGCAGTCCAGCGTTTTTCACACATAATGACTTCACCAGAAACAATACAAGTTATTTCAGTAGCAATTTTATGAAAATGCGCACCCTCTCGGTCCCCTGCTTTATAATGCTTAACGGCAACTTCACAATCTTGTGTACTAAAGGCAGTCGGGTCAAATCCGCCGACAATCCAGCCCCTTTTCATATTAGAGAGTTTATAGCTTTTCATTATTGCCTTTCCGGGTTTCAAATTGTGAAGCAGATTTCAGTGGGTGATACTGAGAGATGTCAATTTTTTGGACAGAAATTTTCATACCGGACAATATAAGTTCATTAAATGAAGGACAAATATAGAACATATCATCAATACGCGCATCCTTCCTGATCATTTGTTTCACCGCCTCGGTGAAAAAGGAGGTTTTCTTGAACCAGTAAACCCCAGCAGTCGCATTACGGCTAATAGGATTTTTTTCAGAAGCTTCTACAACGAGTTCATTTTCTAAAACTACATAAGAGTATCGGGGATGTACAGAATCAAAAATGATTGTGCCAGCATCATGCCCTGAGTTTTGCATATGTGAAGTAAATACCGCGTAGTCTATATCGACATACTGATTTGCACTAACTATCAGTAGCGGCTCATCCTGATTCAGACTAACCACACCGAGCAAAGCGGTACAGGCAGCACCAGCAGTGTTTTCAGGTACAGAAATAGAACTAAAGTTGCCATTAGAGAGCAGACGAACAATATTATCAAGACGATATTTTTTTATATGTTTATCCTGAAAAAGAAAGACGGAATGCCCTTTATTAAAAGCTATTTGCTCAGAAATAAGCTGAATTAAAGGCTTACCTAAAAACTCAGAGAGACAGAAAGGATAATTTTTATCGTCGCTATCAATGTAATTTTCACCTGCAGCAAGTACTAAAATATTCATGCTTTAGTTTCCTCTACAGATTGAATGAAAGTCTTGATGTTGCGATAAATGACATCATGAACTTCACTAACCGCCAGTACATGCGTACCTGCAGCCTTAGCAGCACGAATACCATTTTCATTATCTTCGACAACTACACACTCTTCCGGTTTTAACCCTAACAGTCCGATAGTTTTTATATACATTTCTGGATCGGGCTTACCTTTTTTTACGTCCTCATTTGAAATCATCATATCAAGGTAGGGAGTCAGAGCAGCTTTTTCCATCATAGTCGTAACAGTATTTTTGACAGAGTTTGAAGCAACTGCCAACTTGTAACCTTCCATCTTTAATCTGGATAAAGCAAATTCATGAATAAAAAGTGGCTTACATTTCGTATGTACAATTTCCATTGTATAGCTTTGCTTCATTTCATTGATAAATGAATGCAGTTCATAAGGTAAATTGTACTCAGTCGATAAGATATTAAGTTTATCTTTTGTAGGCAGACCATCAAACTTTGTTAGATGATCAAAGCGGCTGATGTTATATCCAAATAAATTTAGTGATTTATTTAAAGCTTCATAGTGCCAGTCTTTTGCTTCAATCAAAACTCCATCCATATCGAAAATGACGGCCTTTATCATTTTTTATCCTCGAAATATCTTTGCGCTTCTTCAGGAAGATCGGTGCACAAAATAAGATTTTCAGATGTTGTTAAATCAGAGTTTTTAAGCATAGCCCAAAGAGAATGGTAATCCCCACGCTTGTGAAGTTCTGAAGAAACGATACAGACTTTTTTGCCTGCCTGAAGGATATTTTTGATATATTCGGCATCGTACCAGGTTGACTCAAAAGCGTCCAACCAGACGCCATGGCACGATTCATAAAGCGAAATGACGGGTTCATATTCGCTCGCACGAGAGAAAAAATGAACACGACCATCACGAGAGAATGTTATCTGATCCGGAACAGACATATCGAAAACAAAAGCTTTTTTTATATTAAATTTAGCAAGTTGCTCGGCAAGAAGTTTGACTAACCCATCTGATTTGATATTAAGCGCAAGCGAGAAATCTTTACCTTCAGCTAAGGAGAGCAAATCATGCAGGGTCATTTCATGACCAGAAGGAATATCATGAGATATCACTAATTTGCCATTGTAATCTCTAACATCAGTTTCTGTTCCGAAGCCGAGGTCAAACGATCTTTTAAAAGCAACAGCACTGTTTTTTTCTTCTACTGTATGCCAATAACCACGATGACTAATTATTTCCATTTTGCATTCCTTGCGTAGCGTGTTTAGAGAGCTCAAGGTTTAAGAATATCTCTAAATCAGCAGGAATACCTAAGCCATACATTCCATTAGCTTCAGATCCTATGTTGTAAATGCCGATTTTCGCACCTGATGCGATAAGATAGTTATAGGCAGGTGCGACATAAAACTCGTTATTAACCCTGTCGTTCTTTTCCAGCATCTCTTCAGCTGCGTGTACAAAATCTGAGCCTTTAGCAAAATTATAAATACCAACCGTGGCCTCATCAGAAATGACTTTTTTTTCAACAACCCGGTTGACATTACCATCGTCATCAAAGCCGACAAATGACCACTTAGGATCGTTTGCCTTCATAGTCATGATAATGCCCTGGTAGTTATTGTCTTGCATTGTTGCAAGATAGTCATCGATTTGACAATCGACATACTGGTCACTATTTGCAATCATCAGCGGTTCATCATTATCAATTAAATCTTTAGCTAATAGAACGGTACAGGCTGCACCCTCGGTTAGTCCATCTGCATAGACGACTTCACAGGACGGCTCCCATTCTTTAAGCAATGAAGTTAAACCATACGTTTCATCATGAGCGCGCTGGATAATGAATATAAACCTGTGAGGCTGAGTTGGTTTTAAATTATTTATAACCAGTTTGACCATGGTGACGCCATGAACTTTTATAAGAGGCTTAGGATCAGCATACCCTGCTTTAGCGAAGCGGCTTCCAGCCCCGGCCATGGGAATTACGATATTCATCATTTAAAACCTCATTAATAACACTTACAGCCTAAACATCAGGAAACTTAATTCAAAATATTGCATTAATCCTGTCCGTAACGTCCTATCCTGCCCTATTTTTCAATCGATTTTTAATCGTCGAATAAAGTGACAATGGATCTGACAGGAGCAATTTTACATTGCGTTTTAAGAAAGCCCGGTATCTATCAACACGAGCATGTGGTCCCTGGAAAAGATCAATATGATGATAAAAGTTGTTAAGGTCTGGTTTTTTAAAGTCAGCGATAATTTCTTTTCTTAACTGGAGAACTCTGGCGATGGTTTTTGTGTTCAGCCGGGGAAGGTAATCAGCTGACATCAACCGTTGAGAAAGCTCGACATCCTCCGCCATATTCCATGTTCCCAGATCATTAAAGGGGAACGCAGTCAAAACATGCTTCTTGCCGATGACAAGCCCTCCGGGAACATAGAGATAAGGAGAGTATTCGCCATAATTCAGCAAATAATTCGCAGTAAGACGCTGATCAGAGGCTTGCGAAACCCAGTCGGGAACTCGCTCGCCCGTGTCATTCAATATCTGCTTAACCACGCAAATATCAAAGTCATGATTAATGCGATCGAATGCCTTGATAAAATTTGCATCTAGTTTATATCTGTTGTGTGCAATGCAAATATTTTCAAATTTAGCCTGGCTTATGATGATATTTTTCTTTCTGGAAATATTGGCATATTTCTCTGTATCGTTGTCAGCCTCTACGATCGTATGATCCAGCGCTATCTCAAAAGTTGGTCGTGGACCACAGATAATTATCTCCGTTAATGCGCCTGAGTTAGCTAAATTCGCTACACTATCAACGTAGCTACGAAGATATTCCTCATTTTTCCCGTCCCATAAAATGCCGAATGACCAGTTTCTGCCAACATCAAAGCGTCGCCGCGTTGCCGTGAAGGTTACGATGAAGCCGTCATTTTTTTCAGCACGCTCAAGGCTTACAAACTCTACGCTACCTGCTGAAAGGTTATGAATTTGCTTATAAAACTTAGGTGTTGAGAAAACAGGTGAGGAAACACGGAAACGAATCTTGAACGTCGTCTTTCCTTTAGATAATTTGAATAACTCGTCAATTATAAATGGCCAGTTGCCATAATTTGATATTGGCGCTTCAGTAAATACTACTTCTGAATATTTGCTGTAATGCTCTGATGATAAACGCGTATCCGGATTGTTAATAAAATGAGTACTTAAACAAGTAAATTTCTCTGGCGCATTCTTTCCAAACCATATAGCTTTATCAGCTTCACTCATTGAATTTCCTCTTCATGAATAAATATTTTCTTTATATCTGTCGAGAAATCCTTCCAGCTGCGAAGTTTGTCCTTATTAGCTGCAATATGATTAACTTGCTCATAATAATAGGCGTCATCGCTCATTAACCTATTGAACTCTAGATTGAATTTTTTATAGTCTGGATAATCTACTGCAACCGTCAAACCATACCCTGCTTCTTTCAAGGAAGACGTATCAAAGTGTAAGCAAGGTTTTCCTAAAGCTAAAGACTCACCTAGCGGCAGACCCCATCCTTCATAATGTGACGGATAAACTGTAAAGCGACAATTACGATAAATCTCGCCGATTTCGGCGTCTGAAGCATCCTGCATAACAATGACGCTGCCAAAAACGTTTCCAGAATGATGTAACTGATGCGCGAATTCTTCAGTATCCCAAAGCCATTTTCCAGCAATAACCAATTTTTGATTTGCATACTCTGGAGAGTTAAAAAATTTAATCCAGGTCAGTATTAAATTAACATGGTTTTTCCTGGACTCAATTGAGCCCACGCAAAATGCGTACTGTTCATTTTTTAATTTTCTTACGCGCAACGGAAATTCATAATCACTTTCTTCCGGTATTTTTGCCGCGCCTTCAGGCAGTTTATGCGATAGATGAACGACCTCGATGACGGGTACGTCCGTGCCTCGCTCAAGGCAATATCTGGTTAGATCGTTTTTACAGCTGTGAGAATTGACGATGATTTTATCTGCATGTTCCAGTACAAAAGGAATATACTTTTTGAACATTGCCTTAAGTTCATCAGGCACATAAGGTGATACGATTGGGATCATATCGTAAACCATAAAAATTTTACGAAGATCGTACCATTTCCTTTCTATCAACTCCTGATACTTGCTCTGAAAATTCCACACACCACCAAATAATGCGACAGAAGCATTATCTTCAAATTTCTCAATTTCAGATACGGAAAGTCCCGGGTAAAGCGCAAGGCGATTTTTTAAATATCTGAAGATGGCTTTATGACTACTCTTTTTAATAACTGGAACTTTCGATAAAAGAAAATAGGTATCGCTAACCACTTTTTTCTTGCGACCAAGCGTCCGGATCTTCTCAAAGTATTTATCTATATTACCGCTAGATTTTGAAATGTAGATATCAGAATAGATCCAAAGGTTAATAAATGGCGTCAAATCATTAAGCTCGATATTTTCCAGCCCGTCGACTTTATAAGTACGGCCAGTAATAGGGCTCATGAAAAATATTGTATAATCACCATCAAGTCCTTTCAGTCCCTCAAGTACAACACGTTGAATCCCGCTAACCTTGGTCGAAAACTTTGAGTGATTAATAATATCGGTAATATCGTAGTAAATCATTTCTCGTCCTTTGCAAGCAATAGTAAGGCTATAACCTTTACTATTACGTTTTATCATCCAAACAGTAGATTCAAAGCATTAATTAAAATGAGGGTTTCGATGGAGAAAAGAATAAAGCACATCATTGATGTGCTTTTCTTTATTCAACGCTAAAATATTTCCCAGATATAATGATTATCGATTAATCAAGCCATTCTGTATGGAACACACCGTCTTTATCAATGCGCTTGTAGGTATGCGCACCAAAGTAGTCACGCTGCGCCTGAATCAGGTTGGCAGGCAGCACTTCTGAACGGTAGCTGTCGTAGTACGCAATTGCCGCAGAGAAGGTTGGCGTTGGGATACCGTTCTGAATCGCGTAAGAAACAACATCACGCAGCGCCTGCTGATACTGATCGGCGATATCTTTGAAGTACGGTGCCAGCAGCAGGTTAGCGATGCTTGCATCTTCAGCGTAGGCATCGGTAATTTTCTGCAGGAACTGAGCACGGATGATGCAGCCAGCACGGAAGATCTTGGCGATTTCACCGTAGTGCAGATCCCAGTTGTTCTCTTCTGAAGCCGCACGCAATTGTGAGAAGCCCTGCGCATAAGAGACGATTTTACCGAGGTAGAGTGCGCGACGCACTTTTTCGATAAACTCAGCTTTATCACCGGTGAAGGCTTGAGCCTGTGGGCCGCTCAGAACTTTGGAAGCCGCAACACGCTGGGTTTTCAGCGAAGAGAGGTAGCGAGCAAACACTGATTCAGTGATCAGTGAAAGTGGCTCGCCCAGATCCAGTGAACTCTGGCTGGTCCATTTACCGGTACCTTTGTTGGCCGCTTCATCCAGAATCACATCAACCAGATAGTTACCTTCATCATCTTTCTTAGTGAAGATATCTTTGGTGATGTCGATCAGGTAGCTGCTCAGCTCGCCGTTGTTCCACTCGGTGAAGGTTTCTGCCAGCTCTTCGTTGTTCAGACCCAGCGCACCTTTCAGCAACGCATAAGCTTCGGCGATCAGCTGCATATCGCCATATTCGATGCCGTTGTGCACCATCTTCACGTAGTGACCCGCACCGTCCGGACCGATGTAAGCTACGCAGGCTTCGCCATCTTCTGCACGTGCCGCAATCTTGTCCAGAATTGGAGCAACCAGCTCATAGGCTTCTTTCTGGCCGCCCGGCATGATAGATGGGCCTTTCAGCGCGCCCTCTTCACCGCCGGATACGCCGGTACCGATGAAGTTGAAGCCCTGGTCTGACAGCTCTTTGTTACGACGAATGGTGTCTTTATAGAAGGTGTTACCGCCATCGATCAGAATGTCGCCTTTATCGAGGTGTGGCGTCAGTGAGGCGATGGTTTTGTCGGTCGCTTCCCCTGCCTGAACCATCAGCAGGATACGACGTGGTTTTTCCAGCGATTCGACAAACTCTTCAACGGTGTAAAAAGGAGCAAGCTTCTTGCCCTGATTCTCCGCGATGACTTCATCCGTCTTTTCGCGTGAACGGTTAAAGATAGAAACAGTGTAACCGCGGCTCTCAATGTTAAGAGCCAAGTTGCGGCCCATCACTGCCATACCTACAACGCCGATCTGTTGCTTGGACATTACATACTCCTGTCTGTGGTCTCGCATGGTGTTACCAGTAACACCACTTTATAAGTGAACACTATGTTAACTCAGGATAGCTGATAAAAGGTAATGAATGGTGCGATAGTCAGATGAAATTATCTGAAAAAAAATCACATTCTTAACAATGACTTATAAAGATTTGTGTAGCTACTAATCATTTTTTCAGCGGTAAACAGCGACTCGAAACGTTCAAGAGCTGCTGCACCATAACTGCGGGCTAGTGGTGGATTGTTCCATATTTCATCCATCGCTTTACGCAGAGCAACAGGATCTGACGGGGGAACGACTAAACCGGTTATCCGATCAATATTGATAAAGGTTGTACCTGTACCTATCTCGCTTGATATGAGCGGCTTAGAGTACAGAGCCCCTTCCAGTAGCGAGATTCCAAAAGCTTCTGAACGCAAATGTGATGGGAATACCAGACAGGTAGATAGTTGAAGTAAGGCAGACTTTTCACTGTCTTCTAGCGCACCCAGGAAATGGATATTATCTACACCTAACTGTTGTGCCTGAGATTTTAACTCAGCTTCAATCGGACCTGCGCCTACCACTACGATAGGATAACGGCTATTCTTCGCCGCCTCTATCAGGATATGCAGGCCTTTGTAATAACGGAACGTGCCAATGAAAAGAAAGAAGCCGTCAGGAAATTTTGTCTGCCATTTTTGCAATACGGCAGGATCATTATTTTTATAAAACTTTTTATCAAGACCGTACGGGATTACTTCAACTTTATCTTTAAATTGTTGCAGCACCGGGCTACTCTCAACATAGTTTGGAGAAGCAGCAACAATTCTGTCTACACTGGAAAGAAAGCAATTCATTAACGGAGCATAAAGTTTCAATAATAACTTTTGTTTGACAATATCGGAATGATAGCTCACTACTGAAGGTTTTTTTATTCTTGCTGTAAAATGCATCAAATCCATAAAAGGATAAGGAAAATGATAATGGATGATATCTGCTTCCTTTGCCAGCTTTTTGAATTGACTTATTGCTGCAAAAGAAAACGGTGTCGATGCATATTCACACTGCGTTTTGACCCGATAAATAAGATGGTTATCGAGCTGCTTTTTTTTCTCTATAAAATCCGGGCTATGAGTAAAAACCACCGATTGGATATTTTCCTTGATGCCACCTTCCGCGAGCTGGTATATAACTTGTTCAATGCCGCCAAAAGTATCGGGATAGTAGGTTTTATAACAGTGTAAAACTTTAATCATATAAATTTCGCGACCTGCTCGTAAGCATCAATGGTTTTATCTGCACAAAATGACCATGAAAATTGGCGGGCGCGAGCTAGCCCCGTATCTATCATGCGTTGCTTTTCATAAGCATTACCGATCATCATTTGGATAGAAGTGGTTAAGGCATCGACATCTTTTGGATCATGCATTAATGCTGCATCACCTGCAACTTCTGGAAGCGATGTTGCATTAGAGCAAATTACAGGGGTACCTGAGGCCATTGCTTCGAGTACGGGTAAGCCGAATCCTTCATAGATTGAAGGAAAAACAAAACTGGTAGCAGCGCTGAACAAGCAAGGCAGTTCTTTACCCGGCACAAAGCCTAAATATTTTAGCCAGCCCTCTCTTTCACCCTTATCAAAAAGCCTGTACAGTTGCTCGTTTTCCCATCCTTTATAACCGCTGACAACGAGAGGAAAAGTCGCTTTTTCATTAGGGGTTAAACGATCATAAGCTTGCAATAATGTCAGTATGTTTTTTCTGGGTTCTATTGTACCGGTATAAAGTAAATATTGACGCCAGTGAAGATTGTATTTCTCAAGAACGCTTTTGACTTCAATTTCATTCCGTGGATGAAACTCTGCATTGCAGGCCAGAGGGGCCACGGCAATTTTATTATCTTCAATACTAAAGAAATCAATTAACTCGTTCTTAGTATAATAAGAATCAGTGATAAGCATTGATGCTCGAGAAACTGTATTTCTTAACTCTTTTTGCATCAGGTGAACACGGCCAGCCGGATGAAACTGCGGCCAGTGGAATACCGACAGGTCATGAAATGTTGCAACACAGTGGTTCACGCGAGGAGGTAAGTAATAGTTTGGGCTATGATATATATGGTTCTTAAAATTCCTCAACGCCATCATTTTCATCACCGGGAAAGTAAGGCGATATATTTCACTTACAATTTTACTTTTTTGTAATTTGCGTTTAATAGATTGAACTGATTGAGCTGACTCACTGGCAACTGCCAGTGAGTCGCGTATATTAGTACCATGAAGAAACGTCAGCGCGACGTTTTCTCTTTCCTGAAGCTGTTTAGCAAGCTCAAACGCATAACGGCCAATACCGGTTAAAGGATATTTAATACAGTCCGTAGAGTAAACGACGTTTATTGCTTTGCTTCCAGCATCCATTTCAGGGTATCTCTAAGAGGAATTTTAGACGAAGTCTCACCGACTAAGCTACTGAGCAAAGTGATATCGCCACACAGTTCTTTAATTTCATTAGGCCGGACAAAATCAGGATTAACTTCAATCTTAATATCATGGCATGTCAAGGTTTTACAGAGATCAACGACTTCTCTTAATGAGTACATATTACCTGAAGCGACATTGACAGTCTGACCAAATGAGCGGGAATGAAGTAACGCTGAATAACATTTAACGATGTCACGTACATCAGAAAAGTCACGCCATACATCTATGTTTCCCAACTCAATGACTTCTTTTCTCTCACGAAAATGTTTGACGATTTTCGGGATCAGGAAATTTTCTGCCTGACCGACGCCTGTGTAATTGAATGGCCGGGTAATAATAACCGGCAATTTTTCATAAAACAGACTGGTCATATACTCCATGGCCAACTTGCTTACCGCATAGTCATTTGAGGGTCTGGCAGGAACCGACTCTGCTAATTTCCCCGGAGTATTATTACCGTAAACATTAGCACTGCTGGCAATCAAAACTGCATCTGGCATCTTTGCTGATTCGCTAAGAACCTGTAACAGGTTACGCGTACCGCAAAGGTTTACATTATAGAACGCGTTCGGGTCAGCATGCCCAACAAAAGCAATTGCAGCGAGATGAATGACAACGTCGGGTTGAATACTGTCTACAGCATTCTTTACCTGTTGTGCATTAGTCAGATCAACCTGAAAATAGCGTAAGGTATTCTGGGCGAGGGTTGAACCGAAGCCATAAACTTCATATCCGGCAGCGGATAATTCCGCTGCCATATATTGGCCGGTAAAGCCCTTGATCCCAGTGATCAATGCTTTTTTGCCATTATTCATATCAGAAGGAGAATCCTTGTTTATTGCGGCGTAGATCTTCTTCTACCATCATCGCGCACAACTCTTCGAGCGTGGTTTTAGGTTCCCAGCCCAGAATGTCTTTCGCACGCTGTGGGTTTCCAATCAGCAATTCTACTTCAGCAGGACGATAGAACTTAGGATTGACCTTAACAACCACTTTATTAGTGGCTACATCGATTGCAACTTCCTGGTCATCTTTGCCTTCAAAGCGCAGTTCAATGCCAGCCGCTTTGAACGCCATTGAAACGAAGTCGCGGACTGTTTCTGTGCGGTTGGTTGCCAGGACAAAAGTATCTGGCTCATCAGCCTGCAGCATGCGCCACATGCCTTCAACATACTCCTTAGCAAAGCCCCAGTCACGCTTGGCGTCCATGTTACCTAACTCAAGCACATCCAGCTTGCCGAGCTTAATTTTCGCTACTGAATCGGTGATCTTACGGGTTACAAACTCCTGTCCACGCAGTGGTGATTCGTGGTTAAACAGAATGCCGCTTGATGCGAAGATGTTGTAGCTCTCACGGTAGTTAATGGTCATCCAGTGGGCATACAACTTGGCAACGCCATACGGACTACGCGGATAAAATGGCGTGTCTTCTTTCTGTGGGATGGCCTGCACTTTACCAAACATCTCTGAAGTCGATGCCTGATAGAAGCGAATTTTAGGGTTAACAATGCGAATAGCTTCTAACAGGTTTACCGGACCAATACCTGTAATTTCAGCGGTGGTCAGTGGCTGGTCAAAAGAAACACCTACAAAGCTCTGAGCCGCAAGGTTGTAAACTTCGATCGCTTTGCTTTCCTGAAGTAAACGAATGCTTGATGACAGGTCAGTCAGGTCATATTCGACGAGATGCAAAGAGGGGTTTGATTTGATACCCAACTCTTCAATACGCCAGAAGTTGACCGAACTGGTACGGCGATAGGTTCCATAAACCGTATAGCCTTTATCTAAAAGTAATTCAGCAAGATAAGCGCCATCCTGCCCGGTAATTCCTGTAATAATTGCAATCTTATTCGTCATTCTTAAACCCATCATTTGGAAAATTAATATTATCAACTATAGGTAAAATTAAACTGTCGTAGCTTTAATAACGGAGTCGATTTCTTTCAATATTTTACTTAAGGCTTCAATATTACCTTCAGTTTCGACGTTGAGTCGCAGTAAAGGTTCCGTATTGGAAGTTCTTACATTGAATCTCCAACCCTGGCAGTCAAGGCTAATGCCGTCGGTATTATCTTCGGTTATTGCACTACTAAGATATTTTTCTTTCAACGCCACGATAACTGACCTTGCATCAGACACTTTGTAGTTAATCTCACCACTGCAAGGAAACGCCTTCATTCTTTCCGAAACCAGTCCGGAAAGTGTCTCCCCTTTCACCGCCAGCAGTTCAGCCACCAGCAGCCATGGGATCATGCCGCTATCACAATAGGCAAAGTCTCGGAAATAGTGGTGCGCACTCATCTCGCCGCCATAGACCGCATCTTCTTCACGCATGCGCTCTTTGATAAAAGCGTGGCCGGTTTTGGACATCACCGGAATGCCGCCCGCTTTGGTAACCACATCAATAGTGTTCCAGGTCAGACGTGGATCATGGATAATTTTCGCGCCAGGCTCTTTCTTAAGAAACGCTTCGGCTAACAGGCCAACGATGTAATAGCCTTCGATAAAGTCTGCATTCTCATCAAACAGGAAGCAACGGTCAAAGTCTCCGTCGAAAGCAATCCCCATATCGGCCTGACTTTCTCGTACTGCATCAGAGGTATCTTTACGGCACTCTGGCAGCAGTGGATTAGGAATACCGTTCGGGAAAGTTGCGTCGGCCTGATGATGCACCTTAATAATGCTCACCGGCGCATTCGCCTGCTGGAAGCGTTTTTCAATCTCATCTATTACGTGGCCAGCAGCACCATTACCAGAGTTAATCACCAGCTTCATTGGTTTAGTGAAGTTGTTCAGGTCGATATAGCCCATCAGATGATCGACATAGGCATTCAGGACTGAAATCTGCTTGTAGCTACCGCGTTTGCTCTCGTCAACCGAAGCAAAGTCGTTGGCTTCAGCCAGTCGCTGGACATCACGTAGTCCGGTATCTCCGCTGATTGGACGCGCACCTTCCCGCACTAACTTCATGCCGTTATAGTTCATTGGGTTGTGGCTGGCGGTGACTTCAATACCGCCATCAATCCCTAAATGAAAAGTCGCGAAGTAGATCTCTTCCGTTCCGCTCATACCGATATCCAGCACATCGGTACCCGCATCCCTGAGTCCATTTGCCAGCGCCAGCTTGAGTGATTCGCTGGTCTGACGAACATCACCGCCGACTACTATGGTCTTTGGTCGGATAAATTCACCATAGGCCCGGCCAATGCGGTAAGCGATGTCTTCATTGAGTTCAGTGCCCAGCTCACCACGAATGTCATAAGCTTTAAAACAGGTCAGTGATGCCATGATCTTGTCTGTCCTTACTTACTTGCAAACTGTTGTTTAATCAAAATGAGATCGTCATCGCCAAGATAAGAACCCGACTGGATCTCCAACAGCTCTAATGGAATTTTGCCTGGGTTTTCTAAGGTATGCGGATGACCAATAGGGATAAAGGTTGACTGGTTCTCGGTTAGCAGCAGGGTTTTATCCTGAATGGTCACCTTTGCAGTACCTGACAGGATGACCCAGTGCTCAGTGCGGTGATAGTGCATCTGCAACTCAAAGGCTTCACCTGGTTTAACCGTGATGCGGTTGACATTAAATCGACCGGTGTTCACCACCAGATCACAACGTCCCCATGGCCAGTAGGTTTCACGGTGGCGACGGTATTCGCTGCGGCATTCGCCCTTCAGGAACTCGACTACACGTTTCACATCCTGAACCTGATCTTTACGCGCGACCAGCACTGCATCCTTGGTGTTAACAATTACCAGGTTTTCTACTCCGATTGCCGCAACCAACTGGTCTTCACTGTTGATGTAGCAGTTTTTGGTGTTGTGCAGGAAGGTGTCGCCTTTAAGCGAATTGCCGTAAGTATCTTTATCATTCACTTCCCACAGCGCTGACCAGGAACCGACGTCACTCCATCCCGCAGCCAGTGGAACCACCACAGCAGCATCAGTTTGTTCCATTACCGCATAATCAACCGACTCGTCCGGACAGGCGATAAAATCATCTTTATCAATACTGATGAAGTCATCGCCTTCCTTTACGTTAGCCATTGCACGACGGCAGGCTTCAAGGATATCCGGACGAAATTTTTCCAGTTCCTGCAGATAGCGCTTCGCCCGGAACATAAACATGCCGCTGTTCCAGTAGTACTCACCGGATTTAAGGTACTCTTCAGCGGTGCTCTGGTTTGGCTTTTCGACAAAGCGCTGGACCTGATAAGGGCCGTTCTCAGCGCCTGGCAATGCTTCACCCCGCTGGATGTAGCCATATCCGGTTTCCGGACCGGTCGGCACGATACCGAAGGTCACCAGCTTGCCCTGTTTGGCGTGCGCGGTCGCTACCTTAATAGCCTGATGGAATGCAGCTCGATCTTCAATGACGTGATCGGCGGCCAGTACCAACAGCACCGGATCATCGCCCTGCTCTACAGCATTGAGTGCGGCAAGCGCAATGGCGGGCGCGGTGTTACGCCCGACCGGCTCAAGAATAATGTTATGGGATAGCTTTTTAATTTGTCGCAACTGCTCGGCGACCAGAAAACGGTGCTCTTCATTGCAAATCACCAACGGTGCGCGAGCTTCAACGCCCGTCAGACGGTTAACTGTCTCCTGCAGCATAGAATGCTCGCCGTGCAGACAGATGAACTGTTTAGGATAAAGTTCGCGGGAAAGAGGCCATAAGCGACTGCCGGTTCCTCCGGCCATGATTACGGGAAGTAACATTCCACATCCTCTAACAAATTTAAGCATGCTATTGCATATAAAGCGGGTCAATTTTTATTCATTATGAATAATCAGCCACGCTACCGCCCTTGGCTTGCAGCAACCAATATGCTGTGTGATGGGATTCTTGCCATCACAGGTTAGCTTGTCGATGCGCTGATGATATTTTATTCAATCGCATACGGGTTCTGAGACCACCGCAAATAGTACAATTTGTGCGACAAAAATAATATGCCTATTCTTTCATTGTGCCAGGCAAAACTTAAGTTTGACTAAACATTGATCCAGATGCATTCCGGCTAAGCTAATCTTTAGTAAAACGACATAGTAGCACCGTGCTCACCGTGCCTTGCGTCTCTTCAGGCCGTCGTCCAGCGCTCTATAGTGTTTCAATTGAGCAGATGACACGCCAGGATAAATCCGTATTAAACCTACTGGTAGCCAGTAATGAATCGGTAACGGGCTAATGTTTAGCCTATATATGCAATTCTGCTAAACGCAGACATAAAAAAACCCGGCCGGAGCCGGGTTTTTTGCATTTCATCGCAGTTTACTTAAACCCATTCGGGTTCTTGCTCTGCCAGTTCCAGGTATCACGCATCATCTCGTCGATGCCGCGCGTCACGCGCCAGTCGAGTTCACGGTTGGCTAGCGAGGCGTCGGCCCAGAAGGCCGGCAGGTCGCCATCGCGACGCGGTTTGATCTCGAAAGGAATCGCTTTGCCTGACGCCTTCTCAAACGCTTTGATCATCTCCAGCACCGAGAAGCCTTTACCGCCGCCGAGGTTGAAAGCGGTATAGCCTTCAACCTTGCTCAGATGGTCCAGCGCCTTCAGGTGCCCTTCTGCCAGGTCGACCACGTGGATGTAGTCACGCAGGCAGGTACCATCTGGCGTATCGTAATCACCGCCAAACACACCCAGCTTCTCCAGACGGCCAATCGCAACCTGAGCAATGTACGGCAGCAGGTTGTTCGGGATGCCGGCAGGATCTTCACCGATTTCACCCGACTCATGCGCGCCGACCGGGTTGAAGTAACGTAAGGCGATCGCCTTGAACTTCGGTTCGGCTTTGGCGAAGTCACGCATCACCAGCTCGATCATCAGCTTGGAGGTGCCATAAGGACTGGTGGTGCCGCCAATCGGCGTGGTCTCAACGTACGGTACCGGCGCATCTGCACCGTATACAGTCGCGGAAGAGCTGAAGATAAAGTTCCAGACGCCCGCTTCGCGCATCTCTTCCAGCAGCACCACGGTACCCGCAACGTTGTTCTCGTAATACTCGAGCGGCATGCGGGTTGATTCACCCACCGCTTTCAACGCAGCGAAGTGGATCACGGCAGAAATGCTGTTTGAGGCAAACAGGTCACGCAGACAGGCGCGATCGCGGATATCACCTTCAACGAAGGTCGCTTTCTTACCCGCCAGCTTCTCGACGCGGTTAATGGCTTCCCGCGAGGCATTGCACAGGTTATCCAGTACCACAACGTCATCACCGCGCTGCAACAGCGCCAGCACCGTGTGGGAGCCGATGTAACCCGCTCCACCCGTTACTAAAATAGCCATGTGAACTCCTTTCTCTCTGCCGCGGGGTGCGCGGCGAATCTGTTAGTGTTGTTTGGCGAGAATCTTCTGAATCGCTTCGCGGAAATCACGGCCCTGAGCGTTGCTGCGCAGTCCGTAAGAGACAAACGCCTGCATGTAACCCAGTTTACGACCGCAGTCGAAGCTGTGGCCGGTCAGCAGCGAGACATCTACCGTTTTATGCTTGCTCAGGCTGGCGATCGCATCGGTCAGCTGGATACGGCCCCACGCGCCTGGCTCAGTGCGCTCCAGTTCTGCCCAGATATCAGCAGAAAGCACATAGCGGCCCACGGCGGCCAGGTCAGAGTTCAGCTCAGCAGGATGCTCTGGCTTCTCAACAAAATTAGTGATGCTGCTGATGTCGCCTGGGTGATCAATCGGCTCTTCAGTGGTGATCACCGAGTACTCAGAGAGATCGGAGGTTGGCATGTGCTGCGCCAGCACCTGGCTGTGGCCGGTCTCTTCAAAACGGGCCACCATCGCCGCAAGGTTATAACGCATGTGGTCAGCGGTGGAATCATCCAGCAGCACGTCTGGCAGCACTACCACAAATGGATTGTCGCCAATCATCGGGCGGGCACACAGAATAGAGTGGCCAAGGCCCAGCGGCTGTGCCTGACGCACGTTCATGATGGTCACGCCTGGCGGGCAGATAGACTGCACTTCGCTCAGCAGCTGGCGCTTCACGCGCGCTTCAAGCAGCGCTTCCAGCTCGTAGGTAGTGTCGAAGTGGTTTTCCACCGCATTTTTAGAGGCATGGGTGACCAGCACGATCTCTTTAATGCCTGCAGCCACACACTCGTCAATGATGTACTGAATCATCGGTTTGTCGACGACAGGCAGCATCTCTTTCGGAATGGCTTTAGTCGCAGGGAGCATATGCATACCGAGACCCGCAACCGGGATTACTGCTTTAAGCTTGGTCATATTTATTCCGTTTAATAAAATGAAGATGTGGGTCGATTATGCAGGATCGGCCAGAACAGCAAGTATAATCTTTATCTGAAAATCGGACACTAACTCTCTGTCACACCATGGAAATTCGGCATTTTGCCCATTGCCAGCGACAGCAGAAACTGAATAAAGACAACCAGTAAACGTGATCGGCGTCGGCTGTTTCGGCTGTCGTTGCGCAACCGGCTGAGACCAGCGATAAATGAAAACGGGCGACCCTGAGGTCGCCCGTTACTGTCACTGCTGCTGGCTTACAGCCAGCCTTCAAACCACTCAGGCATCACGAACAGATTGAAGTGATTGACCAGCATCATTACGCCGACAAACACCGCTGAAACTGCGACCCACTGGCGGGCATACGGCATAAACCGAATGCCAATCACCGGCTTGATAAAGAACGGATGCGCCAGCGCCGAGATCAGAATCTGCGAGATGGAGAGCGTCAGCGCCACGTAGAGCACGTTCGGCCAGATAAAGGTGGTCGCCAGCACTGCCAGTACCACCAGGCTTGCCACGATGTTCCAGTAGAACTCGACGTTGGTGCGCCCGTTAGCCTGCGAAATCGCCCCGGTCAGGCCACCCATCGGCCGCAGCATGCCAAACAGCAGCATCAGCGGAATCAGGTGATAGACCTGCTCATGCGCCGGTCCATACAGCACCCGGACAATCACCGGTGAGAAGATGCCAATCACCAGGTACATCGCGCTGCTGAACAGCATGATCCCCAGCGTGCCTTTGAGGAACAGTTTCTTCAGCTGTTCGGCATCGTGCTGTTTCTCGGCGAAACGCGGCAGCGCCAGGCGGTTAATCACCGGCGTGACCAGTTTCAGCGGTTGCAGCACCAGCTCTTTCGCCAGCGAGTAGACCCCCAGCATTTCAGCGCCCATTACCTTACCGACCACTAACGCATCGGCCTGGGTACGCAGCTGATTAATGGTCTGCGAGCCCAGCTGGTAGCTGCCGTAACGAATGGCACCAAAGAAGGTCGCTTTATCAAACTCCCAGGTCGGACGCCAGGACTTCTCACCCAGCGCAATCATGCACAGGATGCGGGTAAAGGCGTTGATAAACAGACCCAGAATTGCCGCGGCCACCGTCAGTGAGGTGAACTCCAGCATCGCCACCACGCAGAGAAAGGCAAACAGCTTGGTGCCCATCTCAATCTTCGCCAGCGAGACCATCCGCTTGGTTTTGATGTAGTGCGCCTGATACTGCGACAGATGTCCCAGCACCAGGAAGTTGAGGCTGGTCAGCATAATCAGCCCGACCAGTTCAGGCAGATGATAGAACCAGGCGACCGGGAAGGCGATCAGCAGCATGATCAGACCGGTACACAAACTCAGCGAGACGTTGACCCAGTAGATGGTGCTCTGCTCGCGGCGGGTGATGTTCTGGCGATGCACCAGATAGCTGCTCATCCCCATATCCTGCAACACGCCGGCCACCGCCAGAATGGCGTTGATAATCGCTAACAGCCCCAGCTCGTGGGTTTCCAGTTTGCGGGCGAGAAAACTGAGCTGCGCCACCTGCAGCACCGCAGAAAAGCAGGTGCTGCCGAACAGCCAGATCGCCTGTGACTTAAATCCACTCACGCCAGTCGCTCCAGAATCTGTGCCAGTTCGCCGTAGGCGATATGCTGATTGAATTCAGTTTCAACTTTATGGCGCGCCGCCGCGACCACCGGGGCGACGTCAACTTCACCCTGCGACAGCTTCAGCAGCGTTTCGGCCAGCGCCTCAGGATCGTCTTCTTCCACCAGCCAGCCGGAAACGTTGTTCTCAATCAGCTCCGGGATACCGCTGTGGAAAGTCGAGACCACCGGCAGACCAACCGCCATCGCTTCCATCAGCGCCACCGGGATGCCTTCCATATCACCATCGGCCGCAGTTTTGGACGGCAGCAGGAAGATATCCGCTTCACTTAAGGCGCGGCGGATTTCGTCTTGCGGCTTGAAGCCCGGCATGCTGACGCAGTCTTCCATCCCCTCGCGGGCGATGAAATCACGCATCATCTCATCCTGATCGCCGTTACCAATAATGGTGTACTGGAACTGACCGCCCCGCTGTTTCAGGATCGCACTGGCTTTCACCGCCACATCCAGCCCTTTCTTCTCGGTCAGACGAGCCACCGAGACGATACGCAGCGGTGAGTGAAACGCCTGGCGCGGCTGGAAGTTAAACTTCTCCGGCTCAATCCCCATGCGCGTAACGTGAATTTTTTCCGGCGGACAGCCCATCTCGATCAGTTTGTTCTGCCACAAATGGCTGATCGGTAACATCAGCTCACTCTGGCGGAACAGATTAACGTAATCGAGCTTGTGCTCTTCCAGGATGTGACGACGGGAAATGTCCGCCCCATGAAACACGGTCGCCTGCTTGCCCTTCAGCACACCCAGCTCACGCAGCTTGTTCGCCAGCGCGCCGGCATAGCCGAAGTGCACCAGGAACACGTCCGCGGTAAAGGTCTGGGTGGCGTTGGCGACGATCGATGGCAGCAGCAGCTTGCTCGACTGTGCGCCATAGCGGCGCACGTTAAGCGAACGAAGCAGCGACGGCTTAGTGACCTTCGGCAGCACCAGCCGCAGACGCTGGTTCAGCTTATCGACAATCGAGACCTTCTCTTCCGGCAGCAGATAGTGCGTCTTTGCCGCCAGGCCATACTCATCAAAGGCGGCATGCCGGTTGACTAAATCACCGGGAAACACCGAAATAATCTCCACCTCGTAACCAGCATCAATAAAATGGGTCACCTGATTTAGTACGAATGTCTCAGAGGCAACCGGGAAACGCATGGTGAAAAAAGTCAGTTTCATCACATTACCCTAATACTTTGAGAATCTCTGCAGTGATCCGGTTGCCAATTTCCCTTTCATTCGCAACGGCCGTGTCGACCTTTTGCTTGATGTTGTCGTAATCGGCAAGGACCGTCTGGACCTTGTCGATCAGCGAGCCATCCATCAGGCTTTTCACATCGGTTGCCATCTGCGGCAGACCTAACTGGTTCATCACACCCATCGACTTGTGCTCGTAGTTAATCGCCACGGCCGGGGTGCCAAAGTTCATGGAAATAATCGCGGAGTGCAGGCGGGTACCGATGGTCAGATGACAATGACTCAGCAGGATGCCCAGCTCCAGATCGTTAAACTCGTCCATGATGACATGATAATGCTCAGGTTGTGCCACATGGTCACGCAGCGTCAGCGCCACCATACGGTCATCCTTAGCGTAGCTGTCGATGCCGGTACAGGTCGAGAAGGCGACCACCTGATAGCCGTCGGCGATCATCGCATTGATCACCCGGCCAAAGGCGGCTTCGTACTCTTTCTGGGTGACGCCCAGACGTTTATCAAACGGTGCCAGTTCACGCACGGTGATGGCGATGGTTTTGCGACCGCTGATAATGCCCTGCCAGTGCAGCAGGTTATGGCTTGGGTTTTCCACTTCACGCGCCCGTACCAGGAAGGCGGTATCCACCCCGGCGGCCACTTTAGAGCTGGTGACGCCATCGCGCTTCATCAGATCAAGGCTGACTGACTCACGCAGCACCAGGCTGTCGACGCGATCGAACACGAAGTTGGCCAGCGCATTAACGCGTGGGTTCTGGAACGGGCCGACGGAGTGACCAATCAGGTAAATCGGTTTTTTCGCCATCAGCGCACACAGCGCGTGATCAAACTGGGTCACACCGTACAAATCGACGAAGAACGACCCGCCAACCTGAATAATCGCATCATACTTCGCCAGGCTTTCGGTAAACGCTTTCAGATGTGGCGGCACGGCGAACGACTTATACAGGCCGCCCTTGCCCAGATGCGCCATCATAATGTCGGGCATCAAACGGTTCGCCACTTTACGCTTAAACGAACCGACCAAACCTTTGGCTGACTTGCTATTGTGCAGAAACAGCGAATCCTGCTGAATATCCTGCTGGAGCAAATAACCGGAGCTGGTTGGATAACGGCTAATCACATCAATGTCTAAATCACTGCGAGCAGACTTCATTGAATCAATCAGTCCACGAAGAATCGCGCCATCCCCACGATTCCCACACGTATGGTTACCCACCAATAAAATTTTCATAACAACTCCGAATGAATTTTTTTAATTCTGCAAGCCGCCCAGATCCGCAACGGGCAAAATGAACTCTGTTTAAATAACTGCAATACGGGATAACGCACCCAAAGGGTCCTGCTCCTGTTAAGACCGGCCGCCTCCTTTATGGCGGCCGTCATGCATCGGTGATAACTGAATCTGTTACGACTTGATGGCGAAGTAAGGCAGTGCAACCTGTTTACCGTTGATCACCACCGAGACAAAACCTTCCGGCTTGCTGGTATCAACCTGATCGGCCGACAGCGGCCGCGACGCCATCAGCAGGTCGCCCTGCTCGTTGGCACCGACGCCGGCTTTGCCGTTGTGCAGGCTGAAACGCTGCGGTGCCCGTTTGGTGGCATCGCCGGCTGGCGGATTACCTGGCTGCATCCGGGCATTCACCCGCGCGCAGCGTCCGGTGACAAAACGGTCTTTACCGGTAGTTTTCACCAGCACCGCGGCCGCCGGGGTCCAGCCCGCCAGTTTGATAAAGATCCGTACGTCGGTGTCATGCTCAGCCACATAGCGCACGTCGACCACCGGCGAACTGCCTTCGGCAGACCAGCTCGCTTCCGAGCGCCCTTTCTTGCGCTGAACGTGGATCACCGCGCGGCCACCGGTGGTTTTGTCGCTGATCAGGTTCATCAGCGGCTGATCGCCACTGCCGTTGCTGAACTGCGCCTGACCAAAAATTTCAATCTCCCACGAATCACCCACCGTCGGTGAGTAGAGGCTGCCGAGATCGAACCAGGTTTCCTGATTGGTGTTGTTCTCTAACCGCCAGCGCGAGGTGATGTAGTTGTACTTCAGGCTGCCATCCAGCGCGACGCCGTACGACTCAACGCGGGTTGAGCCCATCTCCCAGATGCTGAGCAGACGATCGCCCTGGCTGGAGTTGTCAATCCAGCTGCCTGACTGCAGGCTGGTCTGACGCATATTGAGTCGGGTGTTGTGTGCGATCAGCGGATTCTTACAATCCTCAAGGCTCAGCGCATCGACGATCCACTGACCGTTCGAGATGTCGCCCGGGTTGTCGCAGTGCTCAATCCAGCCGTTGTGAATAATCGACTGACCGCAGCGCGGCAGGTTCAGTACTTTACCGCCACGGCAGTGCTGGGCATTGAAGTTAGATAACTCAATCGCGGTACTGTGGTCCCACTTGCCCTGCTTCTGCCCTGACCAGCCGGATTTGATCACGTCGCCGCTGCAGCGCGAGGCGTACCACTGGTCGATTTTACAATCCAGCGTGTCCTGCAGGCTGATGGCGGTGCCGCCGACAAAATTGAAACGCAGGCAGGCGCCACGGAAGTACTGACCGCCAGGACAGGTATTGTGGAAGAAGCCCTGTTTGTTCGGGTTCTTGTCACTGTTACCGTTGAAAATCAGGTTGGAAAGCTCAACCCGGCGCGCATTCATCGAGAAGATGAACTCTGACTTACCGTCAGAGACCACGGTAGTGGCCGGGAAATAGCCGAAGTTGACCATCGCGCCTGACACGCGGAAGAAGTTGAGATATTTATCGCCAAAGTCGCAGACTGAGACAAAAAAGGTCCCGGCCGGGAACTGGACGCAGATTTGCTGGTTAGCCTGCTGCGACCAGGTAAACATCGCCATGATCGCCGGCGCGGTGTCGGTTTTGCCGTCGGCAATCGCACCGAAATCAAACAGGGTTAAGCGGTTGAAATCCTCAACCACCCGACGCCAGTGGAAACCCTGGCCGGCAAAGTTAACGCCGCCATCATCCTGCGCTGGCTGGAAGCTGCCGACAAACTCGCCGCCGCCGACTTCGAAGCCGTCGTGCCAGCTTTTCAGCTTCACTTTGGCCCCTTCGAACAGCGGACGGGTTTTACGTAACTCTTCCACTGACGGGATTTCACCAATCAGCTGGTAACCGGCCGGCTGCGCCAGACGCTGGCTGAAATCAGCCGCGCCAGGACGGCTGACGTCGGTGATGTTAAACAGCATCTGGCCGTTATTGTCTTCAACCGCCATCGAGTGCGACGGATCGGCGATCAGTGCCGCATTGTCTTTAATAAACTGCGAAAAATTGCCTTTATTCAGCGCCACCGGCTGGGCGATCTGCGACACGTTGCCGCTGGCATCGCGCAGGTAGACCGGGATCTGGTTGCCCGGTTTGCTGGCGTCGGTGCCAGCTTTACCGATCCACAGTTTGCCTTCAAAGCCCTGCCAGAACTGCGGCGGCATGGCGTAAACGTTTTCCGGCGTCAGGATCGGCACATCACCTTTCGGTACATCGGTGGCATCGACCGGCTTCAGGGCGATACCGTTACTTTTAGCAGCGTAGCTGGAAAAGGTGCTCACGGAGAGAGCCCCCACCAGAGCGGAGGCGGCGGTCTGTAAAACTTCTCTTCTTTTCATGCATCAATTCCCGTAGTCAATAAGGCCGGATAATCGGCCATGGCGGTGTCCCTGAGGCACGTCGCAAGGGTGCTTTTCCAGCACCGAATTACACCAACGCCAGCCAGCTTTGCTTGATTTGATTACCGTCGAATTTCAGCGCGGTCTGTTTTGTTTTTTCGCTCATGGCATAGAACAGGGCGTCATCGCTGGCGAGTTGTTCCATCCGCGCCAGAAAGGTGCTTTTGTCATTCATCGGCACCAGGAAGCCATCTTCACCGTGATTGATGATTTCCTGCGGTCCGGTCGGGCAGTCATACGCCACCACCGGCAAAGACCAGGATTTGGCTTCCAGCAGCACCAGCGGCAGGCCTTCATAGCGTGAGGTCATCAGCGCCATGTCGCTGTCGCGGTAGTAATCGTTAATGTTGCTGACCTTGCCGACAAAGTTCACGCTGTCGGTAATGCCCAGCACCGCAGCCTGATCGTGCAACTGCTGACGCAGTTCGCCGTCACCAGCAATCACCAGCGTCCAGTCAGGATGGGAACGGGAAAAGTCGCGCCAGATATCCAGCAGCAAATCGAAGCCCTTCTGGTTATCCAGACGTCCCACGGCCAGCGCCTGACGATGACGCGTCTGGCGTTGATAACCTTTGTAGACCACCGGATTCGGGATTTGCTTGCTGGGAATGCGCCAGCGGTTGAACACCTGATGATCTTTATCGGTCAGAACAATCACGCGGTCGTAGTAGCGCAGCAGCAGAAACTTGAGGAACTTGATCGGTTTGCTGAAGGAGTTAATGGCGATATGTTCGCAGGCGTAGGCTTTGCCACGCTTTTTCTTCATCGCCAGCAGGTTCCAGAAGGCGAACATCACGCTGAGGCGACCCATGCTGATCAGGAAAACGGTGTCGAAACCCTCTTCATGAATGCGGGCCACCGCGCTCTTAATCGGGTTGCTCTGCCCTTCAAAGCTGACGATCTGTTTGACGTGCTCAAACGGATAGAAGGTTTTTCCGCTGCCTTCCAGCGAGTAAATGGTGACGTCGTGCGTTTCGCCAAGACATTCTGACATGAAGTTACAGATGTTCTCGGTGCCCGCATACGAGTAGGCATCTTTGATCACCAGGACGATTTTTTTCATGAAACGCTATCCACCTCAAATAATAAAGACAATCCTGCCGATTGGCTTAACGATGCTTCAGGGTAAACAGCACGCCATTCACCATATACCAGCCGTAATAGTAATAGATTTTTAAAGGATTGTTTTTATAGATAATTCTTAATAATTCGAGGTGCCATTTCGCCGCTTTGTTCTTATTGCGGGAAAGGGAATCACCTAATTCGTAATAATTGACCAGAATGGTCTGAATCACGCGTGCCTGCTGATAGCGGGTGAACAGCTCATACAGGAAAAGGAAGTCTTCGTGACCCTTACGCTGGAAGAAGATGCCCTCTGGCGGACGACGGAAACAGACCGACGAGAAGCAGACGCGATACTGCTTCTTAACGAAGTTCTCCTGCTGCAGATAGGGCTTGCTGTAGGTGATATCGTGGTCAGCGTTGCGGGTTTTGTAGTGATATTCGGTGATGACAAAGTTGTCACCCGCGGCGATTGCCGCCACCTGCTGCGCCAGCTTGTCAGCGTGCCATTCGTCGTCACTGTCGAGAAACGCGATGATCTCTTCGCTGGCGGCCCGCAGCCCGACATTACGGGTTTCGGCGGCGCCCATGTTGACGGCGTTGTCCAGAATGGTAATGCGCGGGTCCTGACACTGTTCCCGCACCCAGGCGAGTGAATCGTCGGTCGACTTATCGTTGATCAGGTAAAGGTGCCAGTCGGCATAACTTTGATTGATAACCGATTGCACGGCGCGTAATACCGTCTGACGTGCGTTATACATAGGCATGACAATACCGACGGTTCCAACGTGATTATTCATCTTTAACCCAGAATAATATGCAAAATAGAGAGAGAGCTGCTCCTGGCATCAGGAGCAAAGAGAAGCTGGCTGCGCATCAGGAGAGCGCTTTTTCACCGCCAAAACGCGCCCGGACCTTGTCTTTGACCCGGTTCATAAAGTAAGCGCGATTGTCCTGGTTGGTGAGGAAGAAGTAGCGGGCAAAGGTCAGGCTCGCCATCAATCCCTTGCCGTCCATCTTGTAGCGCAGCGGCAGCTTAAAGGCTTTGTAGGTGTGGATGTCACGCGGGGTCAGGTGCGGCTTCATTGCGTCGAGCCAGAACATCGAGTAATTCACCGACTCGCCTTTGTGTTTCGAGCCGAACTTCGTCACCAGATGGTAGTTGGCCAGCGGCGCAGCGATCATCACGAACTCATAGCCCATGCGATCGGCACGAATGCAGAAGTCGTAATCCTGATGGCGGATATAGCGGGTATCGAACTGAATTTTTGCCGCATCTTCGCGCTTCAGCACGATGGTACTGGTCTGGATAAAGCCGTAGCAACCGAACAGGTACTCTGCCACGGTTTCATTTTTACCCGGTGGCTGCATCGGCATCACTTTCAGAAAAGCGCCATCCTGATAGATGTTCACCTGGCTGAAAATCACCACATTCTGCTTGCCCTGGGCCTCCAGCTGAGCAATTTTTTCGCTCACCTGACGCAGCTTATCGGCGTGCCACTCATCATCGGCGTCGAGGAAACTGACGTAATCGCCGGTTGCCAGCTCAATACCTTTGTTGCGCGCGCCTGCGCCGTTGAGTTTAACCTCGGAGAGCACCAGGTTAATGTTCAGGTCCTGATAGCGCTCGCTGCGCACCACTTCAGCCAAAGCGGCCGCATCGGCGGACTTATCATCAACGATGATCACTTCAAAATTGCGATACGTCTGCGCTTTAACGCAATCCAGCGTCGTCACAATCGATTCTGACGCATTATAAGCAGGAATTACGATGGAGAAGCGAATGTCCTTCATTGCCAGCACCTCATTAAAAACAGTTCCAATTTCAAAGATATAACGTTTGGACGTAGCAGGGTAACCGGTGATGTCCTAATTTGTCGGCGAGGTTTCGATCGCCACTTTTTTCTTATTGCTGCTGCCGATGAACGGTTTTTCCACATACAGATAAGTCAGCTTCGCCACGTAAAACGACACCACAAAAAACAGCGTGGAAAGCGCGGTATAAAGAACAAAATCGTGCTGCAGCGAAGGCAGCGGCAGCTGCTTAATGAAATAGAGCACCACGCCGTGCATCAGATAGAGGCTATAACTCACTTCGCCAACCGACATCAGGGTCTTATTTTCCAGCAGGCCAAAAAGCGCATTGCCGCTGCTGACGATGAAAAACACCAGCGCCAGGCAGCAGAGAAAGATCAGGTAGAAGAACTCGCTGCTGGTAAAGAACAGCGCCACCACGGCGAGCACAATCGCCAGCCCCGCAGCCCGGGCTGAGTTGCGGCCCGCCACCCAGCGGTCACGGTACTGCCAGGCCAGATAGCCCATCGCAAACCCGAGCACCGGACGGGGATCGGTATAGGCGGTGCCCCACAGCCGCAGCGCCACCGCAATCACAAAAATCACCCCAATCGACCCGAGGATCAGCAGCGTTTTGTAGCGGCCGCCGGTCACGCGATTAAGCAGGTAATTCAGCGGAATCGACAGATAGAGCAGCCATTCCAGCCGCAGCGTCCATTCGACGCCAGAGTTAACATTGGCGGTCATAAACGACCCGATGTGGTAATTGCCGACAAACAGCAGCCACAGCATCGCCTGCTTCAGCGACGTCAGGTCCGGCACCAGGTCGCCCTGTAACCAGCCAATCGTCATCACTACCAGTCCCGAAAACCAGAACATCGGCACGATGCGGCGCAGGCGCGATTTCATCAGTTTGTGGGTCAGCTCGCCGGGCGTCAGACCGTCGTTATCCAGCCAGCGGTAAAACAAAAAGGCGGAGATCATAAAAAACAGCGCCACGCCAAACTTGCCGCTGTTGACAAAAAAGTTGCCCTGCGAAATCAGGGAAAAATAGTCTTTATCAAATATCCAGTCATGATCGCGTGCGTAGACATAATGCGCGAAGTGCGAAAAAGCCACGATGCTGGCCAGCAGCGCACGCAATCCGGAGATGCTTTTAATCCCGCTTTCGTTGTAAATGCCACGATGGAAAGAGAATGCGCGCAATACCAGCAGCGCCAGTCCCAGTGAAAGCACCATCATCAGTACGTACATTCCGCCCTGCTCCTGAAGTCCATAAAATCATTAAGTTAGCTGGTGGTTTTAAACACGCTGTCAAATTGCTGGCTTAGCAGCTCAAAAGTTTGTTCAGCTTTCTTTTTATAAAGTGTTTTGGTCGGGTGAATACAGTCGGCAGACATTTCGCTGCGCCAGTCATCCTGCTGCTTAATCAGCTGATACTGACGAACAATCGGCACCTGCTGCTGCTGCGCCACCTGATTCAGCTGCCAGACGTAAGGCCAGACGTTCCAGCGCTCGGCCCGTCCACACAGCGGATTCGGCTGTTGCAGCACCACCTGCTTGTGATGCGCTCGGGCGGTTTTAATCAGGCTGGTCAGGGTACGATTAAAATCCTCAGGACTTTCTGCCCCGGCCGGCCGGTTTTTCGCCGAGTAGATGCGCGCATCGTTAATGGCGTAATTGATCAGGATGATACGCGCATCGGACTGCGCCATGCGCTGCTCCCAGCTGACCGGCGACCTGATCAGCTCAGTGAGCTGGGCACCGGGCGAGCCGTGATTCTCGATGCGCACCGCCGGACCATATTTCTGCTGCAACATCTGCTGCAGATAGCTGATTTCGTTCTCTTTGCTGATGATATTGCGGCCGCCTGACGAGGTCACACCGGCGGTGGTGGAATCGCCATAGGCCGCGATAACAATCGCGGCCGGCGCGCTCGCCGCCTGTACCAGCAGCGGCGAAGCGATCAGCAACAGCGGCAGACAGCGTTTCATCGTCAGCCCCCGTTTCATCAGTGAACCAGTTTAAATTCACGTGCCACCTCGTACCCCACCACAGCCTGTTTCAGGGAGATGGTGTTGTAGTAGAGGTAGTACATCTGGAAGAAGACAAACATGGCAAACATCGCCGGCTTCCAGACCCGTTTCGACTGGTAGATCAACAGCGTCAGAATAATCGGCTCCACCTGCAGCAGGTAGTTCGACAGACGCGCGCCGGAGGAGTAGTTGTAGAAGAAGATCCTGATGCCGCCGCCGATGGCAAAGGTGATGATCAACAGGTAGTTCATCCGCCAGGCATCGTAGTTATCGCGCTTGAGCTGGTTGCTCAGCATGAAATAAACAAAGATGAACACCAGCGCGACGTTTTTCAGGTTGGAGACCGAGAAAACGCTACCGGTGGTGGCCGCGGACGAGTTGTCGTTGTTGTAGTTGGCTGCCCTCTCCCCGAGTGCCCCGAGGTGACCGGCGATGATCGAGACGAAGCCCATCCCCCCGACTTTAGAGGCCGGAATACTCAGCACGATAATCACAATCGGCCACCAGCGGCGTTCACGCATGAACAGGAACGGGATCAGCGTCACCACCATCACGGCGGTGTTGTGACTAAGGAATGACAGCACAAAGAAGCCGGTCGCCAGCCAGTAGCGCTTCAGGTAGAGCGCCCAGATCACCCCAAGGAACAGGGCCGAGCTGAGACCAAAGCGAATCTGGTTCATATCTTTGTTAATGAAGATATGCGCCGAGTAGAGCGCCAGCGCCATCACCGGATACGGCGACATCTTTTTAAAGAAGATCGCGTTGGTGCCCACCGCCAGGATCGAAAAAACGAACAGGAAGGTGCTGGCGTTATGGGAAATCAGGCTGGTCAGGGTGGCGATAGCAAAAATCAGCGGCTCGTAGCGGAAGAACGCCACGGTATTGAAGAAGCCGTTGACCTGAATACGCCGGATAAAATCTTCAAAGAAGTTGCGGTATTGGTAGTCATCCATCCCGGTGCCGAGACCGCGTATGCCGCCGAACACAATCAGCGTTACGGTCGCGATGCAGAGCAGATACGTCAGAAGATGGTTGGTTCGTTCGTCTTTTTTCAGCAGGAGTTCAACCAGCGAAATCACCAGTAAAAACCCTGATACATACCAATATGGAGCCATGGTGTGATTCCTTAATTCCACAAGTTCTCATGCCAACAGTCGGCGACGCTGATTGCCTTCCCGGCTGACGTCTCAGCGTGCCCGGCGCGCCGGCCCTTCAGGGCGTGCGACAGGCTGATGCCATGCTGGTGATGAATTCTGTTGAGTGACGCTCGCCATGCGATTTATACCTTCATCGCTTTTGTTGGTTATATACAGAATCACCTGTGTAAATTGATGCGTGTCGTCATTCAAAGGTGCGATAAAAAGGGGCGGTCAGACCGCCCCTGCAACTCAGTGATTAGCTTTTGGTTGGTTTACCGTATTCGTAATCGTAATAGTCATAACCATAGCCATACGCATTGGCTGCTTTACGCACCACGGCGTTGAGGATCACACCTTTAATCTCAATACCGTTCTGGGCAAAGCGTTTGAAGCTGACATCCACTTCTTTGGTGGTGTTGGTTTCGAAACGCGCCACCATCAGCGAGGTGCCGGCCAGCTTACCGATAATTGACGCATCGGTAACCGCCAGAATCGGTGGCGTATCGATTAACACCAGGTCGTAGTTCTTGCTCGCCCAATCCAGCAGCTCACCCATACGACGATGCATCAGCAGTTCAGACGGGTTCGGCGGAACCTGGCCACGAGGCAGGAAGTCGAAACCGTAAACGCCCTGCTGAATCAGCGCCGGGCTGAACTCAGTTTTACCGGACAGCACGTTGGAGAGACCCGATTTGTTTTCCGCGCCCAGCAGTTCGTGGGTATAACCACGACGCATGTCGCCATCGATAAACAGCACGCGCTGACCCGCTTTCGACACCAGAGTGGCCAGGTTGGCACAGATAAAGGTTTTACCAATACCCGGGCTGGCACCGGTGATCATCAGGATGTTGTTTTTGGCTTCCATCATCGCGAAGTGCAGGCTGGTACGCAGGCTACGAATCGCTTCGATGGAGAGGTCAGTCGGGTTACCCAGCGCCAGCAGCGTTTCGTGCGGATCGGTTTTCACCTTGTTACCGCGACGCGCCAGGGCTTCGGTGTCCTTCTTACGCTGCCACTCTGACAGAGGAACGCTGGCGTAGACATTCATGCCCAGCTCTTCCAGCTGATCCGGGTTTTCAATGCCGTGATGCAGCAGCGCTTTCAGCAGTACCAGGCCGACCGACACGAACAGACCTAACAGCAGGCTGGCGGCGATAATCAGCAGTTTCTTCGGTGCTACCGGCGAGTTAGCGGTTTCGGCGCCATCGATGATGCGAACATCACCTACGGTGCTGGCTTTGCTAATGCCCAGCTCTTGCTGACGGTTCAGCAGCTGCATGTAGATCTCCTGACCGGACTGCACGTCACGGGTCAGACGCAGGATTTCCTGCTGAGTCTGTGGCATACCAGAGATTTTCTTGTTCAGCTGTGCCTGCTCACCTTCCAGCGTTTTGCGTTTTTCCAGCAGCGCGCGGTAAGTCGGGTGATCTTTGGTAAACAGCTGAGACACTTCGGCTTCACGGAACGTCAGTTCGTTCAGCTGGCTCTGCACGCTGACCGAAGAGTCGAGTGCTGATTTCGCTTCCAGTGACAGGTCAACCGATTCGTTCTGACGACGGAAGGTGTTCAGCTTGTCTTCCGCTTCATCCAGTTTGGCGCGAACCTGCGGCAACTGGGTGCGTAAGAACTCCAGGCTCTTCTCTGCCTGCTCAGACTTGCGCTCAACGTTCTGCAACAGATAGTTGTTGACGATCTGGTTCAGCACTTTGCTGATCTGCTCTGGATCTTCACCCAGATACTCCAGGCCCAGCACGCCAGTGTCTTTACCTTTGTCAGCAACGGTCAGGTTAGACAGGACCGAACGGATCGCCTGCAGGTTGTTCAGCTTGGTCACGGTGAAGCTGGTGCCTTCATCGGCGTGAATCTCGCTCACCAGCATGGTGATGTCGCCGTGCGACTCCAGCTGACCCACTTTACCTTTGAACAGCTCATCGCCATCTTTCGACACGGTGTAGCTGTCCGGACCGGTTACTTCCAGTTCAACGTTACGCTTGTCGATAGTGCGTGGGATTTCCAGCCGCGAAATCGCGATGTTTGACGGCTTGTTGCCCATCAGGCGTGACAGACCTTTACCGATTACCGGGAAGTAGTTCTGCTCAACCACGGTATCCAGACCCAGATCGTCAACGGTTTTGCCGATCACCATGCGCGATTCAAGAATCTCGATTTCAGTATCTGAAGCAGGTGTCGGTGGCAGAATGCTGTCCAGTTCGTTCAGAACGGTGCTGGCATTCTTCTGCTCAACCTGGACTAAGGCATCGGCGCTATAAATCGGTGTCGCAAACAGTGTGTAGAGCGTGCCCGCCAGCATAAAGAAAGCGGTAACGGCAACAATGATCCAGCGATGATCAATAAGCTGTCCCACAAGATGCGCCAGATCCCATCCATTCGAATCCTCTCCCGGCGCGGTTCTAACCTTGTTTTTTATATTCATGGATAATCCCAACTATCGGCTTAATACGTTGACCCATTTCTGGGTAGCGTTTTCCAGTAACCCGTAAACCTCTTCAAAGGCCTCACGGCTTTTTCTGTACGGATCCGCAATTTCTTTCTGATTGAGCCAGTGCCCAAGCAGCATGGTTTTGCCACGCGCGGCCGGGTCAATGCGGTTCACCTGTTCAATCTGACGCTTCTCCATCACCAGAATCAGGTCAACGTTGCGGCACATTTCTGCCGTCAGCTGTTGTGCCTGATGTCCTTCCAGCGACAGGCCATGTGCGGCCGCTACGTCGCTGGCGGTCTGATCGGCCGGACGCCCTACCAGGGCACCCAGACCGGCAGAACTGACCCGGATATTGGGAAGCGCGCGTTTAAACAAGCGCTCTCCGGTTGGAGAGCGGCAGATGTTGCCGACGCAAACGACTAACACGGACGTAATCATGGTGAAACCTTAGTTTGACCAGTTGCGGATACGCAGTGCGCTCTCGCTCACATCGTTGATACCCGCAATGGTTGGCAGTAATTGCGAGATCACACGGTTCCAGCGCGTAAGCGGCGTGGAGGTGACATAGACGATGTCGTACGGTTCCAGTTGGAATTCAGTACCCATGACCATTGATGCCGCATCTTTGGTATTCAACTGATAGATGTTGGCAATCTTGTTGCGATCGGTGCCGCGCAGTGGACGGATAACGAACACGCCGGTGGCGTCAGAGGTGGTTTGATCCATCCCGGCCGCATTGCCCAGCGCTTCAGCCAGCGTCATGCCGCTGCGATCCATTTTCAGGGTCGCCTGCTGCTTCACTTCGCCCATCACAAACACTTTCAGATCGTCATTACGCGGAACGTAAAGGATATCGCCTGGATAGAGCAGATGGTTCTGGCTCAGATCGCCGTTCTGCATCAGAGCCTGCAGTGAGACGCGCTGTTCGCGACCGTTGTGCGTCAGCACCACGTTGCGCCAGTCTGCATCCGCTGCCAGACCGCCTGCGGCGTTGATGGCATCCAGAATCGTCAACGGTACGTTGGTAATCGGCTGCTGACCTGAAGTGGTCACCGAACCGGTCACGTAGGTCTTCTGCGATTTGAACGAGGCGATGCTGACATCCACCTGCGGGCTTTCGATGTACTGCGCCAGGCGACGGGCGATTTCGTTACGCACTTCACCTACGGTACGGCCAGCAACGCGGACTTTACCAATGTATGGGTAGAAAATCGTACCATCGGAATGTACCCAGTTACCGGTGTCGCTGGCGCTACGGTACTGACCGGCCGGCGTGGTTAACTCAGGGTGATCCCAGACGGTCACGGTCAGCACGTCGCCGATGCCGATACGGTATTCATAGTTCTGAATTTCGTTCTGCAGAGAAGGGTTCGCCTGAGCCACCAGAGGCTTAGGACGCATTTTCTCTACCAGCGTTGGGGTTAACGGAAAGACGTTGACGTACTTATCGATGTCAAAGTTGCTGTCCTGCTGCTCGATGACATCTTTTCCCGATGTGGAAAGGCGCTGACCTGGTTCGATCGTACACCCGCTAAGAAAAGTGGCAGATACCAGCAAGGGTATCAATTTCATTTTGATTGTAATCATTTAGATCTTCGCTATCAGTTATTGATTGATAGAGGCGAATACGCCGCTGTGTAAGCGTCCAACAAAAAGTAAAACTAACTTAATTAAGCACTGAACCTGTCGTTCATTATCCTTTGCTCCAATTGTTATAAGTAGTAACCATCCATCAGGGCGGAATAACAGTAGCAGAGGATTACGCAACGGTAATGACAATCTACTTTCTCCCTGACGATGGCCGCTAACAACGACACGCCTGACAACGGCACCGAACCACGAGAGCGCGCGGTTAACGCGCTCTTATCGCCTCACAATCAATACGCACCGTCTCGCTTCAACACCACACCGACTGTTTTAAACAGAATGGCGATGTCATTCCACAGTGACCAGTTTTTCACGTACCACGAGTCGAAATAGACGCGGGTTTCGTAGTCAACATCATTACGACCGCTGACCTGCCACAATCCCGTCATGCCTGGCTTTGCCATCAGGTAATAATCAACATCACCGGCATAACGACAGAGTTCATCTTCAATAACCGGACGGGGACCGACCAGGCTCATGTCACCGCGCACCACGTTCCACAGCTGCGGCAACTCATCAAGACTGGTTTTACGGATAAAATGGCCCACTTTGGTGATGCGCGGATCATTTTTCAGTTTGAAATCTTTGTCCCACTCCGCGCGCGCCACCGGGTCGGTACGCAGCACTTCTTCCAGCACTTCTTTAGAATTAATCACCATCGAGCGGAACTTCAGGCATTTGAATTTACGGCCATTCATGCCAACACGCTCGTGTCCATAAATCGGTGGTCCACCGTCACGGCCGACCAGGAAACCCAGCACCAGCAGCGCTGGCATCAGCATCAGAATAATCGACAGGGCACCGACGATATCAAAGGCGCGCTTCAGGAAACGCGAGGTGCGTTTCGCCAGATTGTTCTGTACGCGTAAAATCATCACTTCGTGACTGAAGATATACGCCATATCGGTGCCATACAACGGCACGCCGCGTAATGTCGGGATGACCGATACCGAACGACAATTGTGCATCGCCAGCGATTTCAGCCATTTATCACGGTACTGGCTCTGCTCGAACTCTACCGCCACGATAAACTGGGTTTCGCTGTTGGTCAGGCTCCACAGCTCCTGCTCATCACGCAACACCGGTACGCCGTCGAGAATGCTCTGCGGACAGGTGCCATCCACGTCGTAGAAGGCGATAACGTCAAAACCCATCACCTCTTCGCTCTGCAGAGCCTGCCAGGCTTCGTGGGCATTTTTGCTGCTGCCGATAATAATGGTTTGCTTTTTCCACATCCCGTAATGGTTAAGCACCCGCTTAGAAAGCGCGCGGCAGGTCGGGATGAAAATAAGCGCCAGTACCCAGGTCAGTAACCAGACAAAACGCGACATCTGCCACTGCGACAATGCGGTAATCGACAGATCAATAACCGAGAATATAAGAATGGTACGAAAAATTTCTTTTAATTCGAACCAGAAAGGTTTGCGGTATGTATAGTGGCGCAGCCTTACCCAGAACCAGCCAATACAAATTACTGACAGGCAGATGTGGGTGGCAATTTTTAAATTCATTTCTTTTTCAGAAATATCTGCCAGTGGCGAATCAGACTGCATATTAATTAGCATCATCGCCACAAAGAACGCTGCGTTGAAACAAATTAAGTCTGAGCAAGCCAGCATTAATTTGGTGATAAGACTTTTAAACGTAAATTCTGTATCGCGCATATTTAACTCTTTATTTTATTTCCTTAAACCCGCCACGTCTCTCACCTGTATATTTATTGAGCGGTATAAATTCTCAGGGCTGAGCCGTTTCTGAGGGGAGCTCCTGCGGCCTTTACGCCAACGATCTTAACCATAAAACCAGCATTATTGTGATTAATTCCAACAGATTACTCTGACTTTAATCGACCTTAACGGCGCTCATTTAATAAACGATAAACGCGATTCAGGCACGCTACCGCCCTTGGCTGTCGCTGCCAATACCGCTGTCATCATTCATATTGCTCTGCACGGGGCGTCGTATTGACGCTTAATGCATCAGTTATCGGACGAGATCACAATTCACAACATTTGACGTCGATGGGTCACGCGAATTACGACATGGGCGCAGACTTTTGCAAACTCGTTGCTATACTAGTTATTACTGGCTTGTTTACAAGTAGGCCCCGCCATCCCTGGACTATTTTAGGAAAAAGACTACCAGCCATTAGTATTGACGCCACAGCAGCAGTGCAATCCTTTCTTCATAATTCAGATTAATGCCATGTCGCCATTAGGATAAATCGCATAAGCAATACAGCGGGATATCCCTGCATTTGAAAATATTACCCGTCATCTGTGCTGCTAACTCAGTGTGGATTTAATCAGATCATCTTCAACGCAGAGACAAAATTATTGCGGCTAAATTGCTGCCAGCGGTTGCTCACCGCCGGTTCCGGCATTTGTACCGGGCGTCACACTCCACTATCATCAGACAAAATTCAATTAAAGACATTCAGGTGAATAACGCATGCTGGAGGTTATTGCAGATCCGTCGCTGTGGGCAGGATTAGTCACGCTAATCGTTCTTGAACTGGTTTTGGGCATCGATAACCTGGTGTTCATCGCCATTCTGGTTGAGAAGCTGCCTGCGACGTTGCGCGACCGTGCCAGGGTGATTGGCCTGCTGCTGGCGCTGGTGTGCCGTTTACTGCTGCTGGCCTCGCTCTCCTGGCTGGTTACGCTGACCCAACCGTGGGTGACGCTGGCCGGTCACGCGTTTAGCGCGCGCGATCTGTTACTGCTGTCAGGCGGGATTTTCCTGCTGTTTAAAGCCACAACGGAGTTAAATTCGCGCCTAGAAGGCCATGATGATGACGCCGGTCAACAAAAAGGCGGCGCTAAATTCTGGCCAGTGATAGCGCAAATCGTGGTTCTGGACGCCATTTTCTCGCTCGATGCGGTGATTACGGCAGTCGGAATGGTGAATGATTTACCGGTGATGATGATTGCGGTGACCATCGCCATCCTGCTGATGCTGCTGGCCAGCAAACCCCTGACCCGCTTTGTCAACAGTCACCCGACCATTGTCATCCTCTGCTTAAGCTTTTTACTGATGATCGGCTTCAGCCTGGTGGCGGAAGGCTTTGGCTTTGCGATTCCGAAAGGCTACCTCTATGCCGCCATCGGCTTCTCGGTGCTGATTGAGGCGCTGAATCAACTGGCGCAGTTTAACCGTCGTCGGGTGCTCTCGGCTGGCCGGCCGTTACGTCAGCGCACTGCCGAAGCGGTACTGCGACTGCTGCGCGGCGAGGCGGAACCGGCAGAGCTGGATGTCAAAACCTCCTCACTGATTGCCGACAGTGACGCCACGATGCTGTTCAACCGCCAGGAACGGGTGATGATTGCCCGGGTGCTGGGACTGGGACAGCGCCACGTTAACAGCATTATGACTTCGCGCCACGACGTTGAGCATATCGACCTGAGCGACGATCCGGCTGAGATCATGGCGCGCCTTGACCGTAATCAGCATACCCGGATTCTGGTTACCGACCACTCCAGCGAACCGCTCGGCGTGGTTCACGTTATCGATCTGCTGCATCAGGCGCTGCATAACAACTCCCTCGATTTGCGGGCGCTGATTCGCCAGCCGCTGGTGTTTCCTGAACGCCTGACGCTGCTTCAGGCGCTGGAGCAGTTTCGCCAGGCGCATACCCATTTTGCCTTTGTGGTGGATGAGTTTGGATCGGTTGAGGGGGTGGTCACCCTGAGCGACGTGATGGAGACCATTGCCGGTAATCTGCCGAATGAGGCGGGCGAAACCGACGCGCGCTACGATATTCAGGTTCAGGGCGAAAACCACTGGATCGCCAACGGGCATATGCCGCTGGATGACCTGGCGCTGTATGTGAAATTACCGCTGGAAGCACAGCGGGATTACCATACGCTGGCTGGCTTACTGATGGACCGGCTGCAACATATTCCGCAGGAAGGGGAAGAGGTGCAGCTGGGTGACTATCTGTTGCGGACGCTGCAGGTAGAAAATCACCGGGTGCAGAAAGTTGAAATTCTGCAACAGCCGGCGATGGACTATCAGGTCTGAGGCGCTGCGCCGGTTACGGGCGCAGCAGCTTCTGCATATTCTGTTTATTGTCGCTTTCCGGCTGACGCTCGATCCATTTGTCTAACCGCGACTTCGCCTCGTTCTGCAGCCGGTCGCGCAATACCTCATCCACCGGCAATGAATATTGCAGATCGTTCCAGCTGCCGTACATCCGCAGCGGGATTGGTTGATCGGAGAGCGCGGCCACCAGCTCTTCATCGCCTTTCCAGCCGCTGATCTTCAGCCCCAGCGTCACGTCGAGCTGCTGCTGCACCATGTTCACTTTGCCCTCTCCCTGCAGCGCCAGATGCTGACCGTTGCCGCTCAGCTGGCTGAAGCTGAGTTCGCCGCGGTTCAGCGCCAGCTGGCCGCTGATCTGATCGATGCCCTGATCCGGCTGGTCGTCGCTGCTGACGCGATTACTGGCCCGCGCCACCGCGCGGCGCACCATCTGCTGCAGATTGAGCTGTGCCAGTTTGAGATGGCTGGCGCTGATCGCCGCCCTGCCCTGCCAGCTGCGCTTCGCCTCGGCCACGCTCAGCGTGTCACCCGCCAGGTTGCCGTTCAGGCTCACCGTTCCCTGCAGGCTTTCCGGCAGTTCAAAGGCTTTAAGCAGCGGCTGAATGTCAATCTGACTCAGCGCGGGCTGCAGGCTGATGTGGGTCACTGGCTGACGGATATCAATGCTGCCCGGAATCGAGAAACTCCCCTGCCCCAGACTGCCTTTCAGGGTGTTAAGCGTCATCAGGCCGCGTTGATTGGTGGCATCAATAGCCAGCCCGGTCAGTGGTAATCCGCGCCACAGCGCATTATCGGCCTGCACTTTGAGCGCCAGGTCAAGGCTGTTAAGGGGTGAATCTGCGTTACTTGTCTCGCGCGGCTGCGCAATCACCGGCGAACGGGCTACCGTCGCCCGCTGTGCGCCCGGCGCGTCAGCGATCGGCGTATCGGTCAGTAAATTGTCCAGATTCAGGTTACTGGCTTTGAGGTCGAGCGCCAGCCGCTGCGGCATTGCCAGGCGACCATCGGCCTGACCGGTCAGGGTGCTGTCGTTGGCGGTTAGCTGCAGATTGCGCAATGCGAACTGCTGGTTATCGGCGTTCCAGTCAGCCTGGACACTCAGCGTACCTTTGATCCCCTGCGCCGGCATATCCGCACCGGAGAGGGTGTAATCGAGCTGCTCTATCTGACCGCTGAGGCGGTGCGGATACTGCGCCGCATCCAGCTGGCCTTTCAGGTTAACGGTGGCGTTGCGCTGATTGCGCGTCAGGCTGGAACTCAGGGTCAGCGTGGCTTGCTTACGCGCATCCTGTTCCAGATTGAGATTGAAATCGCGGAAGTTATATTCGTCGCCGCCCGGCTGTTGCCAGATCAGCAAACTGTCGGCTACCCGCAGCTGGGCGATATCAAAAGACCAGCCGGTGGACGGCGCAGAAGGCTCGGCGTTACGCGGTCCCTGCGGGGCGTTTTTCGCCGGTTGCGCGGCGCTGTCGGGCGTAACCCGCACCACCGCATTTTTCAGCATCACCTGGGTCACGCTCAGCTGATGTGACAGCAGTGGCCAGAGATCGACATCCAGTCGCATATTGTCCGCCGTCACCAGCGGCTGGCTGGCACCGGGCGCGGTCAGGCTCATGCGGCCGGCCAGAATGCTGAGCTGCGGCCAGACGTGCCAGCGCAGATCGCCGCTGACCTGAAGCTGATAACCACTGCGTTGTTCAACCTGTTGCACCATGTAGGCACGAAAGTCGTTGGGATTTACCAGCAGCACCAGTGCGGTCATTCCCGCTACGACCACCACTAACAGGATGGCCAGCGTGGTTATCACTCTCTTCATTACATCCTCAGTAAATCAGTCTTTGTCGATACGGCTCGCGTCAGCGCCCTGCTGACCACGGTATTTTGCATCTTCACGCCGGTTATAGGGACGCGCCGCCGGCCCGGAAAGCGGTTCGAAGCTCAGCGCACCGATTAACATGCCAGGACGCAGCGCCAGCGGCAGTTTACCTGAGTTATAGAACTCCAGCACGATGCGCCCCTGCCAGCCGGGATCGATACGGTGCGCGGTGACATGCACCATCAGACCGAGTCGCGCCAGCGAAGAGCGTCCATCCAGCCAGCCAACCAGATCGTCCGGCAGCGTGACCGACTCCAGCGTGACCGCCAGCGCCAGTTCACCGGGATGCAGGAAAAAGGCTTCGCCGTCCGGCAGCACGATTTCATCGCTCATGACCCGGTCCAGCGCCGCGCTCACTTCATGTTTCGGACCACTGAGATCGATATAAGCCGCAGTGTGGCCGCTGAACGTACGGAACTGATTGCCCAGCCGCACATCGACCGTGGCACCATTAATCCGTTCGACGGGCGGGCGTGGCTCAATGGCCAGCTTGCCATTATCCAGCCAGGCTTCAATATCGCGGTCGCATAATCTCATTGCGCTAACTCCATGACGTAAGTGTAGCGAACAGGCGCCATACTGCGTGCCGCCTGTGCGCATCACATCCAGACAGACGTGAATTATTCAAAAAACTGATTGATTTTGGCTTTAAGAATATCAATAGCAATGCGGTTTTTCCCGCCGCGCGGCACAATGATATCGGCGTACTGTTTTGATGGCTCGATGAACTGCAGGAACATCGGACGCACGGTTTTCTGGTACTGGCTCATCACCGAATCCATCGAACGGCCACGCTCATTCACGTCACGCTTCATGCGGCGCATCAGGCAGATGTCGAGCGGGGTATCAACGAAAATCGAGAAATTCAGTTCCTGACGCAGACGCGCATCGGTTAACAGCAGAATGCCTTCAAGGATAATCACCTTTTTCGGCTTCAGGTGCAGGGTTTCTGCGGTGCGGGTATGTTCAACGTAACTGTAGACCGGTAACTCAATATCCTGGCCGGCTTTAACCGCCTGCAAATGCTGTAACAGCAAATCATGATCCATCGCGCTTGGATGGTCATAATTGGTTTTAACCCTCTCTTCCATGGTGAGGTGACTTTGATCTTTGTAATAAGCATCTTCCGGGATAACCCCGATATGCTCGTCACCTACCTGATCACGGATTTCACGATAGAGCG
>Ga0308167_1000369_pt1 | contig 85545 bp, 71 predicted proteins | sample PhyCR1_2_FD_202138 | JGI IMG/M metagenome (GOLD analysis project Ga0308167, IMG submission 202138) | Phyllosphere microbial communities from UC Gill Tract Community Farm, Albany, California, United States - DLSLRC.R1 | ecosystem: Host-associated > Plants > Phyllosphere > Unclassified | place...
GGTGATGGTCATGCGGCGTGCTCCTTCGCGTGAGCGTCGGTGGAACGGAAGACGAGGGCCTTGTACGCGGCGAACCGGAAGACGGTGCCGAGGACGAGACCCACCCCGTTGCCGGCGACGTTGTCGGCGAGGGTCGAGGTGAAGCCGAGGACGTAGTGCGAGACGAACAGGCAGGCCGCGGCGATGCCGAGACCGATGACGTTCGTGACGGCGAAGAGGAGTCCCTCGCGGAGGGTCTCCTTCCGGCCGACCTGCCGCTGCGAACGGAACGTGATCGAGCGGTTCGCGAGCCACGCGACCACCGTGGCGATGACGGCGGAGACGATCTTCGCGGCGATCGGACCGTCGGGCAGGACGGTCGCGCGCAGGAGGTTGTAGACGCCGAGGTCGATGAGGAAGCAGATCGCTCCGATGGCGCCGAACGACGCGAGCTGCGTCATGGTGGCGCGGAGCCGCGGGCCGAGGGCCGGTCGTGCGACGTTCGCCGCAGGGACGCCGGTCGCCGCTGGGTGGGCGGTCGAGGCGGTGGAGGTCGGCACCGAGCCTGTGCCTGGTGGCACCAGAACGGGGGTGACGGTTCGGGTCATGCCCCCTCTTCGGGGGCACGTTGCGGAGTGGTTTGGTCGGGGTACAGCCCCTGCCAGGACTCTGCCAGTTCCGCGACACCTGCCGTTCATCAGTGAACATCCTTCAGCGTTTTTGCTGATCAGGTGCCAGAAGGGCAGTCCGTCCGGACGGTCGCGCTCGTCGTGAGCTTGCTGTACGACGGACGGGAGGCACGGTGCCAGCTGGCACCGTGCCTCCCGTCCGTCGGTCGGTCGCGCGCTACGCGGGGCGCTGCTCCGGGCTGACCGTCTTGCTGGCATCGCGCTCCGGGATGTCGCCGAGCGCCTCGTCGATGGCGGCGAGCGCGTCAGCGTCGAGCGTCACGCCCGCGGCCTTCACGTTGTCGGTGACCTGCTCGGGGCGGGACGCGCCGACGATCGCCGAAGCGACGTTCGGGTTCTGCAGCGTCCACGCGATCGCGAGCTGGGCCAGCGTGAGGCCGGCCTGGTCGGCGACGGGCTGCAGGCGCTGCACGGCTTCGAGGACCTCGTCGCGCATGAACCGCTTGATCATGTCCGCGCCGCCCTTCTCGTCCGTGGCGCGGGACCCCTCGGGGGCCGGCTGACCCGGCTTGTACTTGCCGGTGAGGACACCCTGTGCGATCGGGGACCAGACGATCTGGCTGAGACCGAGCTGCTTCGAGGCGGGGACGACCTCGCCCTCGATGACGCGCCACAGCATCGAGTACTGCGGCTGGTTCGAGATGAGCTGGAAGCCGAGCTCCTTCGCCAGCGCGGCACCGGCGCGGATCTGCTCCGCGTTCCACTCGCTGACGCCGATGTAGAGCGCCTTGCCCTGACGGACGACGTCCGCGAAGGCCTGCATGGTCTCCTCGAGCGGCGTCTCGTGGTCGTAGCGGTGCGCCTGGTACAGGTCGACGTAGTCGGTCTGCAGCCGCTCGAGCGAGCCGTCGATCGACTCCGTGATGTGCTTGCGGGAGAGGCCGACGTCGTTGTGCCCCTTCGGCCCGGTCGGCCAGTAGACCTTCGTGAAGATCTCGAGCGACTGGCGACGCTCGGCCTTGAGCGCCTCGCCGAGGACCGTCTCCGCCGCGGTGTTGGCGTACGTGTCGGCGGTGTCGAACGTGGTGATGCCGGCGTCGAGCGCTGCCCGCACGCACTGGGTGGCGACGTCGTTCTCGACCTGCGAGCCGTGCGTCAGCCAGTTGCCGTAGGTGATCTCGGAGATCTTGAGTCCGGAGTTGCCCAGGTACCTGAATTCCATGCTCCTGACGCTAGTGGAGTGAGCGCTCTCGTGAGGGGGTGTGCGAGTACCTGTGGAGAGGCGTGGGCGTCGCCGGCACGGGCGCCGCCGGCGCGGGCGCCGCCGGCGCGGGCGCCGCCGGCGCGGGCGCCGCCTGCGTGGGCGCCGCCGGCGCGGGCGCCGCCGGAATGGGCGCCGCCGGCGTGGGCGCCGCCTGCGTGGGCGGGCGGAACACGCGACGCGGTGTGGTCGGGTGGAATCGGATCGGGTGCTGGCGCGAGTGGGCGGAACACGCGACGCGCGCCTCCCGACCTCATCCGGATCCGCCCGCTCGGGGTGAGAGCAGCAACAGCCCGGATCCGCCCGCTCCGGGCCGCACGAACCGGTCCTCGGCAAGGCACGAGTCCTGCACACCTCGCTCCGTCCGGCGCCCGTCCACAGCTCGACAGCACCCGCCACGGCCGACCTGGACGATCAGGCACGCTGCCCGCATGTCCCTCGCCGACCACTTCCCGCCGCCGCTCCGCGGACGCCCCTTCCGCGTCCGCGAGGCACTGCACCGCGGTGTCCCGGCGAGCCGACTCCGCTCACGACGGCTCTGCCGCCCCTTCCACGGCACACGGTGCTGGACCCCACCCACCTCCCACGCGGACCGTGCACGCGCGGTCGCTCCACGGCTCCGGTACGACCAGGCGTTCAGTCACACGACCGCAGCGCACCTCCTCGGCATACCGCTCCCACGCAGACTCGAGGCAGACCGACGCATCCACGTGACCACCATCGGCAAGGACCAGGCCATCCGCGTGCGCGGGACCGTCGGACACCGAACCAGGGCACACCTCGCGAACGTCGTCCGTTCCGGGACCACCCCGATCGTGGACCCGGCCACCACCTTCGTCATGCTGGCAGCGTTCCTCACGGTCGACGAGCTCGTCATCGCCGGCGACGCGTTGGTCGGATGGCTGAACTGGTGCACGGTCGACGAACTCAGGGCCGTCGTCCGCCGCCACCGCGGCGGGCGGCACGTCCGCAAGGCACGCGCCGCGCTCGCCGAGGTGCGCCCGGGCTCGCGGAGCCCGGGCGAGACACGTCTCCGACTGGTCCTGGTCCGGCGCGGACTCCCCCTTCCGTCGCGCAACCACGACGTCGTCGTCGGAGGCAGATGGGTCGCCTGCGTGGACCTGGCCTACCCGGACGCGAGGGTCGCGATCGAGTACGAGAGCGACCTCCACCGATCCGACCCGCAGGTGTTCCGCAAGGACCTGACACGCGGCGAGCGACTGAAGGACGTCGACTGGTGGCTGGTCCGGGCGACAGCGGATGACGTCGGTCCGCTCGCCGACGACTTCGTCGAGCGCATCCGGCGGCTGCTCACGACGGGCACGGCCGGAAGGCACGACACGCGGTCCCGACATCCCGTTGCGACGTTCACGTGAACATTGGTTGACGCTTCAACCAAACAGGTGCACAATGGGCTACAGTTCGAATCGATGCAGGCGCATGAAGATGCTCGCCTGGTCGGGAACCGCAGACCAACGCTCTCGTAAGGAGTCACCATGACGCTCAACGCCTCCGCCATCCCGGGTTACCAGACCGGTACCTGGAAGATCGACCCGACCCACTCCGAGGTCACCTTCTCCGTTCGCCACCTCGCGATCAGCAAGGTCAAGGGCTCCTTCGAGCGCTTCGACGCGACGCTCGTCACCGCCGAGAACCCGCTCGACACGACCCTCGAGGCCTCGATCGACGTCGCGAGCATCAACACGAACCAGGCGCAGCGCGACCAGCACCTCGCCACCGGTGACTTCTTCCTCACCGAGGAGCACCCGCAGATGACCTTCAAGTCGACCGGCATCCGCGAGGACGGCGACGACATGCTCATCGACGGTGAGCTCTCGCTCCGCGGCGTGACCAAGAACGTCACGCTGAAGACCGAGTTCGGTGGCGTGACGACCGACGGCTACGGCCAGGTCAAGCTCGGCGCCGAGGCGACCACGAAGATCGACCGCACCGAGTTCGGCGTGAACTGGAACGCGGCGCTCGAGGCCGGCGGCTTCACGCTCGGCAACGACGTCACCATCAACCTCGACGTGCAGTTCGTCCTCCAGGCGGCCTGACCTCCGGGTCACTGAACCACGGCTGTCGCCTCGCCCGAGCGCGGGGACGACGGCCGCGGACACCGAACGAAGTACCTGCAGTACCCGGCGAACGGCCCGGCTCCTCCCCCACGGAGCCGGGCCGTTCCGCGTTCCCGATGCCCCGGTCCGTGAGCCGTGATCGGTGAGCCGGCCGGACGCCCGCCCGTGAACTCGAGCGGGCCATTCCTGTGACAACCGTTGCCCTGCATGCGCCGATCCCGTCCGCTCGGGCACGAGCGGGCCGTTCCCGCAGCCGTCCCCGCCGCCGCGTACCGATTCCGCCCGCCCGAGCACGAGCGGGTGTTTCCGTCGCTGCCGGCTCGACCTCGACGCCGGATCCGCCCGACCGTCGCGATGACCGACCGCTTTCGGCCCGCAGACGACACCGAGCGCTGCCCCGCACGCGCACAGAGCTAGCGAGCGGGCGTAGCGTGTCGCCTGTTCAGCGCGGGAATCGCCCGTCCGTCGGTCCCGTTGCACCTCGCACCCGCCCCGACCGAAGAGGAGCACCACCATGGCCACCGACTGGATCGCGCTGCAGTCCCTCGCCGCAGCCGAGTTCGGACGCCGCGTCGCTGCAGTGACCGACTGGGAAGCGTCCACTCCCGACTCGGAGTGGACCACGCGCGACCTGGTGACGCACGTCATCGACGAACAGCGATGGATCCCCAAGCTCCTGACGGGGTGCGACTACGCGCAGGCCGAGGCGGACCTCGAACCCATCGGGCAGGACCTCGTCGACGAGTGGGCGAAGTTCGCGGCGGCAGCTTCGAGCGCATGGCAGAACGCGCCCGCTGACACTCCCGTGCACCTCAGCACCGACGTGGTCCGGGCAGACGAGTACCTGACCGAGCAGACCAGCGACATCACCATCCACACGTGGGACCTCGCGCGCGCGACGGGGACCGACGAAGCGTTGCCCGACGAACTCGTCCGCGCTGTGTGGGAGTACTTCGAGCCGCAGATCCAGGACCTCGCGGCGACCGGGCTGTACGCCGCGCCGGTCGAGGTCGACGACGATGCGCCGCTGCAGGTCCGCCTGCTCGCGGTCACAGGTCGCGATGCCAGGGTGAACGCCTGACGCGTCTTCCGCCCGTTCGACACCGAGGGACGGAATCGGCGGCAGAACGCCAGTGGGCGGAACCAGCGGCAGCGTGAGCGCACGCGAGCAATCTCCGCCCGCTCGTCGTTCGGCAAGCCTGACGCCTGACTGCTGACGGCCCGACACGACGACGATGACAGCACTCACCCAACAGGAACCGCCCGCCGGACACCCGGCGGGCGGAATCGACGAAGGAGCCATCACGAACGCAGCAGACAACGCCCGCTCGACCGCCTCGACCGACGCCCACGGACGCCACGGAGCCGCCGAAGAGACCGCAACCCCCGGAACGACCGGAACCCCCGGAACCGCCGGAACCACCGCCTCCACCGACGCCCCCGACGCCACCGGGCCCTCGGTGCGCACGACTCGCCTCGGACGCACGGGCCTCGAGATCAGCCGCGTCGTCCTCGGCATGATGTCCTACGGCAAGCCGGACCAGGGCGCCCACCCATGGAGCGTCGACATCGACGACGCCCGCCCGTTCGTCCGCCGTGCCTACGAGGCCGGCATCACCTCGTTCGACACCGCCAACGTCTACTCGGCCGGCTCGAGCGAGGAGATCACCGGGCAGCTCCTCAAGGAGATCGCCCCGCGGGAGGAGGTCCAGGTCTTCACCAAGGTCTTCAACCGCATGCGCCCCGGTCCGAACGGCGCCGGGCTCTCCCGCGCCGCGATCATGCACGAGATCGATGCCTCGCTGACCCGGCTCGGCACGGACTACGTGGACCTGTACCAGATCCACCGGTTCGACCCGCACACGCCGATCGAGGAGACCATGGAGGCGCTCCACGACGTCGTCAAGGCCGGCAAGGCGCGCTACATCGGCGCGAGCAGCATGTGGGCGTGGCAGTTCGCGCAGATGCAGCACACCGCCGAGCTGCACGGGTGGACGAAGTTCGTCAGCATGCAGGACCAGTACAACCTCCTCGAGCGTGAGGAGGAGCGCGAGATGCACCCGTTCGCGCAGGCGACCGGCGTCGGCGTCATCCCGTGGAGCCCACTGGCCCGCGGCAAGGTGACCCGCCCGTGGGACGCCCAGGGTTCGGGCAGCCGCTCGGACACGGACGAGTTCGGCAAGACGCTGTACCGCCAGGACGAGGACGCGAACCGTGCCGTCGTCGACGCCGTCCAGCAGGTCGCCGAGGCCCGCGGCGCGAGCATGGCGCAGGTCGCCCTGGCGTGGGTGGCCGGCAAGCCCGCCGTCACCGCGCCGATCATCGGCGCGACGAAGGAGCACCACATCGACGACGCGGTGGCGGCGGCCGCGATGGAGCTGACGCCCGATGAGGTGTCGCGACTCGAGTCCGCCTACACCCCGCGGGTGCCGTCCGGTTTCTGACGCGACCCGACGACGGACGGGTGGCGCGGTGCCAGCTGGCACCGCGCCTCCCGTCCGTCAGGTCAGTCAGTCCGGGAACGCCGCACGGACGGCGCACCGCTCAGGCGGTCGCGTCCTGACGCGATTCCTGCTCCAACCGGGCGATCCGGACGAGTGCCGCGCGCTCGGTGCCCGGGGTCGTCCCCAGCACCGCGCCGATGCCGTCGAGCACCACGCCGGCGACCTGCCGCACCGGCAGCTGCACGGGCCCGACCCCGGGCGTCCGCAGCGCGAGCATCGACCGGTGCCGCGGGTCGAGCGACGCCACCGCTCCGTCGAACAACGCCCGGTAGCCCGGTCGGAGGAGCCTGGCGAGCGGGGGGTCCTTGATGAACCGGACCACGTCGTGCGTCCGGGCGTCGGCCTTGAGCTCGCCGCGGTCGAGGTACCCGTTCATCTGTGCTCGGAGTTCGGCGTCCGACTCCGGAGCGTCCTCCACCCCCATCAGTCGCCCGGCGACCGCCCACTCGCGCACGTAGGCGTCGGCACCACCCGGGATGGGCTTGCCCCACACCTGGGCGCTCCGCAGGAAGGCATCGGTGAAGGCGAGGTGCACCCACCGCGCCAGGTCCGGGTCGTTCGCGGCGTACGGCCTCGTCACGCCGTGGCCGTCCACGTACTCGCCGACCACCCGCTCGTGGAGCTTCCGCACCCACTGGCTGGCGTGCGTCGCCTGCTGCGTGTCGCCGTGCGAGACCGTGTAGATCCACCGGATGGTGCCGGCGAGGCGGCCGAACGGATCCTCGCGGTAGCGCGAGTGGTCGGCCACCCCGGCGAGGGCCCCGGGGTGCAGCGCCTGCACGAGCAGCGCCCGGACCCCCGCGAGCACGGTGTGGTTGCCGCCGTGCACGGCCCAGGTCGCGGAGCCCGGGCCGAAGAAGCCCGCGTCGGAGCCCTGTTCGAGCTCGTCGATCCAGGCGGGACGCTCGGTCGCGCCGTTGGTGAAGGTGTCGTTGAGGCGGGAGCGGAACGCGTCGGACACGGAAGCCATGCACCCATCGTCCGTCGTGCCCCTGACAACGAGCACGGCTCCGCCGGTAGGTTGGCCGAGTGAGCATCGACACGCCTCGTCCCTGGCTTGCCTCGTACGCCCCGGGGGTCCCGCACGACATCGACGAGCCCACGGGCTCGCTCTCCGACATCGTGGAGCAGTCCGCGGACCGCTTCCCGGGGAAGGTGGCGCTCGAGTTCTTCGGCAGGACGACGTCGTACGCCGACCTGCAGGAGCAGATCCTGCGGGCCGCGAACGGCCTGCGGAAGCTCGGCGTCGGTTCCGGCGACCGGGTGGCGATCGTGCTGCCGAACTGCCCGCAGCACGTGGTGGCGTTCTACGCGGTGCTCCGGCTCGGGGCGATCGTCGTCGAGCACAACCCGCTGTACACGGCGCGCGAGCTCCGGCACCAGTTCGAGGACCACGGCGCGAAGGTCGCGATCGCGTGGGACAAGTCGGTCTCCACGCTCCAGGACTTCCCCGCAGACCTGCGCCTCGACGCGATCGTCTCCGTCGACCTGACGCGCGCGATGCCCCGTGCGACCCGCATCGCCCTGTCGCTGCCGGTGGCGAAGGCCCGCGAGTCGCGCGCGAAGCTCACCACGAGCGTGCGTGGCACGACGAAGTGGGACGACCTCGTCTCGACGCGCAAGCTGTCGAAGCGTCACCCGCGACCGGCCACCACCGACGTCGCGCTCATCCAGTACACGTCCGGCACCACCGGGGTGCCGAAGGGTGCGGTGCTGAGCCACCGGAACCTGCTCGCCAACGCCGCGCAGGCACGGGCGTGGGTCCCGACGATCCGCCGGGGCGACAACACGGTGTACGCGGTGCTCCCGATGTTCCACGCCTACGGTCTGACGCTGTGCCTGACCTTCGCGATGAGCATGGCCTCGCGGCTGGTGCTCTTCCCGGCGTTCGACCCGGCACTCGTCCTCAAGGCGATGAAGAAGCACCCGCCGACGTTCCTGCCGGCCGTGCCGCCGATCTACACCCGACTGCAGCACGCGGCGGACTCGGCGAAGGTGTCCCTGCAGGGCATCGAGATCGGCATCTCGGGCGCCATGCCGTTGTCGCAGAGCGTCGTCGAGCCGTGGGAGGCCCGGACCGGCGGCTACCTCGTCGAGGGCTACGGCCTGTCCGAGTGCTCCCCCGTCCTCATGGCCAACCCTGTCTCCCCGGAGCGTCGCCTCGGCGCGATCGGACTGCCGCTGTCGTCCACCGAGGCCCGCGTGGTCGACCCGGACGACCAGACGAAGGGGCTCGGCACGGGTGAGGCCGGCGAGCTGCAGGTCAGGGGCCCGCAGGTGTTCCGCGGCTACTGGGGCAAGGCCGAGGCCACCGACGAGGTCTTCACGCCCGACGGCTGGTTCCGCACCGGTGACGTCGTGTCGATCGACGCGGACGGCTTCGTCAGCATCGTCGACCGGCTCAAGGAGCTCATCATCACCGGCGGCTTCAACGTCTCGCCGTCCGAGGTCGAGGACGCCCTGCTCAAGCACCCCAGCGTGCGTGAGGTCGCCGTCGTCGGCATCACGCAGGGCGGCAACGAGCAGGTCGTCGCGGCGGTCGTGCCGAAGGACCGGGAGTCGTTCGACGCCGAGGCGCTCCGTGCGTGGTCGCGCGAGCAGCTCGCGGCCTACAAGGTGCCGCGGCGCATCGTCGTGGTGGAGGACCTGCCGCGCTCGATGATCGGCAAGGTGCTCCGCCGCAAGGTGCGGGACCAGATCACCGCGAAGTAGGCGGGCCGCTCCGTCGCGGGACCGCGAGCAGCGCGAGGCCGGCGACGACGAGCGCGATCCCGAGCCACCCGGCACCGCCGAGGTGTTCACCGACCACGAGCACGGCGAGCACCGCGGCGACCACGGGCTCGAACAGCGACAGCAGTGTCGCGACCGAGGCGCTGACCCGCCGCAGCCCGACCGCGTACAGCGAGTGTCCGAGCACCGTCGGCACGAGCGCGAGGTACACGAACACGGGCCAGTTCGCCCCGACGACGAGCGCGTCACGTCCCGCGACCGCCGCGAGCACGACGAGCGGGACGGCAGCCAGCCCGAACACGGCGCCGACCACCCCGCGCCCGCCGGCACCGGCCGCACTGCCCGACACGGCGGTCGGCAGTGCCGGCGGCACCGGGGCCGGCCGGGTCGCCGCGTGCATCCCCCGCGCGACCGCCCACGAGTAGGTGGCGTACGTCAGTCCGGCGAGCAGTGCGCTGCCGAGCCCGAGCAGCAGGGACCCGTCGCCCGGTGCCGCCGACCTCGCGAGCGTCACGACGACCATGCCGACCACGCTCACCAGGGTGGCGACGACCCAGCGACCGGTGACGCGCCTCCCGTCCGCCGCCCACTCCACGATGCCCGCGAAGAGCGGCGACGACCCGATGGCCACCGTCGTGCCGAGCGCGACCCCCGCGTCCGCGAGCGCTGCGTAGAACGCGACCGCGTACACGACGAGCGAGACCGCGCCGAGCAGCACCCAGCTCCGTGCACCGGGTCGGACGACCGCGCGCAGCGCGGAGCGACCCGTCGTCGCGGCGAGGACGAGCCCGCCGAGACCGAACGTGACCGCACCGAAGACGAACGCGGGAACGCCGGGTGCGAAGTGGGTCGCGGTCCCCGTCGTCCCCCACACGGCGGCGGCGACGAGGACCGCCACGGGGCCGCCCACCGGACGGGAGGCACGAACCACCGCCGCCGGGTCGGGCACGACACGTGGACCGTCGGCCGCCGCCGGGTCGGTCACGACACGTGGACGGTCGGCCGCCGGTGCACGTCCGGCTCCGCCTCGCGCAGGACCTCGCGCGTCACCGGGGCGACGTCGCCGACCCCGGTGAACACGAAACGCAGGGCGTTCTGGATCGGGCTGCCCTCGTTCCACTCGAAGTAGATGCTCGGCACGACGCCGGCGATGTCCCGCACGGCGAGCAGCGTCGACGCGATGGTGTTCGGCACGTTGCCGGACCGGACGCGCAGGACACGGTGGCCCTGCACGACGTGTCCCTCGACGACCAGGTCCTCCTCGAAGTCGGACGAGTCGGCTGGCAGCACCTCGAGGAACATCGTCGGCACGCGCGCGGGGATGCCCGAGTCGCGGCGTTCCTCGCGCCCCTTCGACCGGTAGGCCTCGGCGGTCCCGGCGCCCGGCTCGTTGGCGATGATGCAGACGGAGCTGAACTGGTCGGCGTCGGCCTCGATGAACTGCCGGGCGGTCGCGTCCAGCTCGATCGACGACGCCCGGAGCTCGAACGACCGCCGCACACGGGACACCAACGACACGACGACGATGGCGATGATGAAGACCGCGGCGATGCGGACACCGTCCGGACGTTCGATGACGTTCGCGACCGTGGTGTAGACGAACACCACCGCGATGACCCCGAAGCCGATCGTCCGCTTCTTCTGCTGCCGCCGCCGAGCCGACAGCGTCACCGCGACGGCCGCGCTGGTGATGAGCACGAGGACACCCGTGGCGTAGGCGCCGCCCTGCGCGTCGACGTTCGCCTCGAAGATGATCGTGATCGCGAAGGCGATGAGCGTGAAGATGATCACGAGCGGCCGGGTCGCACGCGCCCACTGCGGCGCCATGCCGTAGCGGGGCAGGAAGCGCGGCACGAGGTTGAGCAGACCGGCCATCGCGCTCGCGCCCGCGAACCACAGGATCGCCACCGTCGACACGTCGTAGACCGACCCGAAGACGTTGCCGAGGTACTCGTGCGCCAGGAACGCCAGGGCGCGACCGTTCGCGCCGCCGCCCGGCTGGAACTCCTGCTGCGGGATGAGGAAGGTCGTGGCGATCGAGGACGTGATGAGGAACGTGCTCATGATGATCGCGGCGGTCGTCAGCAGGCGCTTCGTGCCGCGGATCCGTCCCTCGGGGCGGCCGTCCGGGTCGTCACCGGCCCCGCCGCGCACCTGCGGCATCACCGCCACGCCCGTCTCGAAGCCGGAGAGGCCGAGCGCCAGCTTCGGGAACACGACCAGCGCGATCCCGATCATGACGAGCGGGTTGCTGTGCTGCGCGGTGAGGTTCGACCACCAGTCGCTCGCGACGACGGGACGCTCGAACACGTGCCACAGCGCCACGACGACGACGACCGCGTTGAGCAGGAGGAACACCGCGACGAGCCCGACGGCGATGCCGATGGCCTCCTTGAACCCGCGGAGGAACACGACGCCGAGCAGGAGCAGCAGCACGAGCGTGATCGGCACCGGGATCTCGGTGAACCAGTGCGGCGTGAAGGGGTTCTCGGCGATGTGCGCGGTGGCGTCGGCGGCCGAGAGCGTCATCGTGATCATGAAGTCGGTCACGGCGAACCCGAGCAGCACGAGCACGAAGAGCTTCCCGGCCCACCACGGCAGCAGCTTCTCGAGCATCATGATCGAGCCGGCACCCTTGAAGCTGTCCGACGCGACCCGTCGGTACACGGGCAGGGCGCCGAACAGGGTCACGAGCACGAGCACGATCGTCGCGACGGGCGACAGCAGCCCGGCGGCGAGCGCCGCGATGGCGGGCTGGTAGCCGAGCGTCGAGAAGTAGTCGACGCCGGTCAGGCACATGACCCGCCACCACGAGTGGGTCTTCTCGACCTCGACCTGGTGAGGGCCCTGGTGCGAGGCACCCTGGTCGGCTCCGTGCAGCATCCAGCGGCGCAGCCGCTCGCTGCGGTCGGAGGGTCGCCCGGTGGCGCCGCCCTGGGCGGCACGCTCGGCTTCGGTCGCGGTCACGAGAGTAGATGGTAAGCGGTCCCGACGACCCTCGGGCACCCCACGACCGGGTCTGTGGACGGCGGCTCAGCCCGCGCTGATCCTGGTGTACTTCCGCACCGACAGCGGCACGAACACCACGAGCAGCACCACGATCCCGATCAGCACCGTCACGACCGGGTGCTGCATCGTCCAGACGTCGGGGACGGGAGCCGTGCCGACGTTGCCGAACAGCTCCCGTGCGGCCTGCACGAGCGACGACACGGGGTTCCACTCGGCGAACACCCGCAGCACGAGCGGCATCGTCTCGCTCGGCACGAAGGCGTTCGAGATGAACGTCAGGGGGAACAGCACCATGAAGGACGCGTTGTTGATGACCTCCGGCGTCCGGACGCTCATCCCGAGCAGCGCCATCACCCAGCTGAACGCGTAGCTGAAGAGCAGGAGCAGCCCGACCCCGGCGAGGAACTCGTGCGGTGCGGACCCGACCCGCCACCCGACCGCCAGCCCGGTCAGCATCATGATCACCATCGAGATCGCGTTGAGCACCAGGTCCGAGTTCGTGCGCCCGACGAGCACCGCCGACGCCGACATCGGCAGGGTCCGGAAGCGGTCGATCAGGCCCTCCTTGAGGTCCTGCGCCATCGCCGACCCCGAGAAGGTCGCCCCGAACACGACGGTCTGCGCGAAGATCCCCGCCATCAGGAACTGCGTGTAGTCGGTCCCCCGCACCTGGATCGCCCCGCCGTAGACCTGGCTGAAGAGCAGCACGAACATGATCGGCTGCAGCACCGCGAAGACGAGCATGTCCGGGGACCGCTTGATCTTCGTCAGGTTCCGTCGCGTGACGGTCCAGCCGTCCTCGAACCAGATCGCGACGGGCGAGGTCACGACCACCGGCAGCTGCTGCCGCGACGCGTCGACGGCGGTCACCGGACACGCTCCGGGGTGCTGTCGTTCGTCTCCCCCGCGGCTCCCACCGCGTCGCGTCGCCCCGGCCGGGAGGCACGTCCCGCCCCCGCCCCGCCGCCACCGTCCGACGCGTCCTCCTCGTCCGCCGTGGCGGCGTGTCCCGTCAGGCGCAGGAAGACGTCGTCCAGCGTCGGGCGTCGCATGCCGGCGTCGTGCAGCCGGATGCCCGCCTCGCCCAGGTCGGCGAGGACCCGCTGGAGCGCCTGCGGTCCGGCCTCGACCGCGATGCCGGAGGTGCGCCCGTCGGCCGACGTCTCCACGTCCCCGACGCCGTGGCGGCGCAGGGCGGTGACCACGGCCTCCCGGTCGTCCTCGTCCACCAGGGTGACCACCACACGGTGTCCACCGACCTGTGCCTTGAGCTGGTCGGCGGTGCCCTCGGCGATCACCCGTCCGTCGTCGATCACGGCGATGTCGTCGGCGAGCTGGTCGGCCTCCTCGAGGTACTGCGTCGTGAGCAGCACGGTGGCACCGTCGCCGACCAGGCCCTCGATGATCGCCCAGAGGGCCAGGCGACTCCGGGGGTCCAGTCCGGTGGTCGGCTCGTCGAGGAACAGCACGCGCGGGTTCGTGACGAGCGCACCGGCGAGGTCGATGCGCCGACGCATGCCGCCGGAGAAGCCCTTCACGGGGCGGTCTCCGGCCTCGGACAGGTCGAACACCTCGATGAGTTCGCGCGCCCGCTGCCGCGCTGCCCGTCGACCGAGGTGGTACAGCCGGCCGATCATCTCGAGGTTCTCGGCCCCGGTGAGGTTCTCGTCGACCGCGGCGTACTGCCCCGAGACACCGATGGACCGCCGGGTGGCCTGCGGATCGGCGACCACGTCGATGCCGTCGATCGTCGCCCGGCCGGAATCCGGGGTGACGAGCGTCGTGAGGACCTTCACGGTGGTGGTCTTGCCCGCGCCGTTCGGTCCGAGCAGCGCCGTGACGGTGCCCTCAGGGACGGACAGGTCGAGCCCGGCCAGCGCGTGCACCGGACCCGAGCGCGATCGGTAGGTCTTGGTCAGCCCGGAGGCTTCGATGATGGCCATGTCGCTCCCTCGTCGGCCACGTCGGTGTGGTGTGGGGTCGGAGGGAGCGACGACGTCACTCAGACGTCGAAGTCACCACCGAAGTCGCCGAAGCCGCCGCCGCCGAAGTCTCCGCCGCCGTCGTCCCAGCCCGCGTTCTCGTACCCGCCGCCGTCGGACGCGCCCGCATCGGACGCCCCGCCGTCACCGGAGTCGGCACCAGTGTCCTCCGAACCACCGTCGCCCGCAGCATCGGTACCGCCGTCGAACGATCCGGCGTCGGGCAGGAAGGCGCTCATGATCGCCGAGCCGATGACGTACCCGGCGACCGTGCCGAGGATCGAGGCGCCGATCATCCGGCCGAACGACGGACCACCGCGCTGGCCCATCGCTCCCGCGCCGCCGTTCATGCCACCGAGCGAGCGCTCCATGAAGCCGGGCTGCCGGATCTCCGAGCGGGTCGCCGCCTGGGCGAGGGACCGCGGGTCGTCCCCGCGGGGGGCCTCGCCGTCCGGGGCGCTGCGGGTGAACTCGTCGTAGACCATCCGACGCTGCTCGGGTGTCAGGGTCGCGAAGGCCTCGGCGTGGACCTCCTCGATGCGCTCCGGCGGCGCCGTGCGGAGCAGGTAGCGGTAGCGCTCGACGGCGCGCTCGTCGTCGGTGGACGCTGCACCCTGCGGTCCGCCCGGCTGCTGGCCGCCGAACTGCTGGCCGCCGTACTGCTGTCCGCCGGGCTGAGCGGGACCGCCCCACTGCGGGGTCCCGTACTGCTGGCCGCCGTACTGCTGGCCCTGCTGGGTCCCGTACTGCTGGTCGCCGTCCTGCTGTCCCTGCTGGACGGGCGGCACCTGGTACGACTGCTGTCCGTACCGGTAGCCCTGCTGCTGCTGCTGCGGCTGCGGCTGCTGCTGCGGCTGGCCCCACCCGCCCTGCTGGTCGCGGTCGCGCTCGGGACGGCCGAGCAGTCGGTCGAGGAATCCCATGTCGTTGCTCCTTCGGTGCGGTCCGCCCCGGTCGGGAGGGTCCGTCGGTGCCACCCTAGGGAGCGCCGGCGACCGCCGACTGTGCGGACGCACAGAACTGGCCGAGAGCGGTGTCGGCGCGCGCCGAGTGCCCTCGACCCGGCCACTTAGCGCGCGTCGGCGGCACCCGGGTGGGCGACGAGGACGGGGCTCCCGCCACGGCGACGAGCGCCGGCGACTGCTCAGGCGCGCCCGCGACCCCGCCGCCCGGTGCGGAGGACGAGCCCGGCGAGCAGCCGCCACCCCAGCAGGAAGACCGCGAGCGCGATCGTCGCGACGATGACGAACGACAGGGGCAGCGGATCCCCCGCGACGTCGCCCTGCCCGGTCAGCACGCGGAGCAGCATCCCGATCGCGACCGTCGCCACCCACACCACCACGCCCGTCGGCCACACCCGGAGCGGACGCCGCCAGCCGCGCACGACCAGGTAGCCGACGAGCCAGCCGGCCAGGAACGGGTACGCCGTCGTCCACAGTCCGGTGAGCGACGAGGCCTCGGCGTGGGAGGACCGTCCGATGAGCGCGAAGGCGACGATGAGGACGATGTCGACGACGGCTGCGAGCCAGCCCCAGGTGCGAGTCACCCGACCATTCTCGCGCGGTCGGAGCGCTGCTCGTGACCCCAGCCCGATCGGCGCACCCGCCCCGTCGTGACCCTGCGCCGTCGTTGCCCTGCCCGTCGTGACCCAGTCCGTCGTGACGCTGCCCGTCGTGACCCAGTCCTGCCGGGGCCCGCGCTCAGAACAGCCCGGGGCGACCGTTCTCCTCCGGCAGGTCGAACCCGCGGAACATGTCGGACACGAGCGCCGCGATCTGCGGTTCGACCAGGCGTTCGACGGCCTCGGCGATCCGCGGACGGTGCTCGACGAGGGCCAGGCACACGGCCGTCCCCGTGGCGCGCGCACACTCGTCGGACAGGGCGATCTCGTGCCGCAGTGCGGCCTTCGCCTCGTCGGACAGCGGTTCGCGCGGCGTCTGTTCCCCCGCCCCCGTGCCGGTCATCTCGTCGAGGGTGAACAGGAACGGCTCCCCGGGCGACGGCTCCGGGTCCACGTCGAGTCCCTGGAACTCCGGCGACAGGCCCTCGGTCGGCTGGTAGCCCGCGTGCCGCTTCCGCGCGGCGGCCCGTTCGAGCTCACGGTGCAGCAGCGGGAGGTTCTTCGCGGTGTACTCGTCGACGGCGTCCTCGACGATGGTCGAGATCCGACCGATCAACGCGTGCTGGACGGCGTGCGGCACGTCCGGGCCGAAGCCCGCTGCCGAGGCGATCGGAGAACCGGTGCACTTCCGGCAGATCCGCGTCCGCGGGCGGGCGGTCCCGATCTGCCAGCGCGGCAGCCAGCGCAACCACACGTCGACCGCGCTCCGCACGCGACCGTCGATGCCGTCCATCCCTCAACAGTAGGCCGCGCGGCGCGGTTGCCCCCGGAGCGCGCCCGAGCGGGCGGAAACGCGCCGCGCTCGCCGAGCGGCCCGCACGTTCCGCCCCCTCGTCGGCCCGGCGCGGTGCGGCGAGCGGCCAGGTGTGCCGCGAGCGGGCGGAAACGCCTGCCGGACCGGTCGCGCAGGTGCGAGTTCCGCCCGCTCGGGTGAGCGTCCGGCACCACCCGGCGAGCGGGCGGAACGGCCGAGCAGCCCTGCGCGGACCTGCGCGTTCCGCCCTCTCGCGCTCGGTACCGGACGCGCGAGCGGACACGTCGCGCGAGCGGGCGGGACCGGCGACCGGGCCGGGCGCGGGAGTACGCGTTCCGCCCGCTCGCGGTGGCCGCCGGACGCGGGGGCCGGCGAACGGGCGGAACCGGCGACCGGACCCGGCGCGGGAGTACGCGATCCGCCCGCTCGCGATGGCCGCCAGACGCGGGGGCCGGCGAACGGGCGGAACCGGCGACCGGGCCGGGCGCGGGAGTACGCGATCCGCCCGCTCGCGATGGTCGCCGGACGCGGGGGCCGGCGAGCGGGAAGGAACGGCAGCAGGGGTGGTCCGCCCCCGCCGGTTCCGCCCGCTCGGCGAACGGGACGGACGGGAGGCGCGGGTCGGCCCCGCCTCGGTCGATCCGGCCCCGGGTGGTGCCGTGCTCAGGCCCGCGGCTCGGTCACGAAGTCGATGAGCTCCTCGACGCGCCCGAGCAGCTGTGGCTCCAGGTCGTTGAAGGTCCGGACCTGCCCGAGGATCCGCTGCCATGCACGGGCGACGTCGGCCTGCTCCGCCGCGGGCCACCCGAGGTGCTGCAGGATGCCCTTCTTCCACTCGATCGAGCGCGGGATCGTCGGCCACGCCTCGAGCCCGAGGCGCGCCGGCTTCACCGACTGCCAGACGTCGACGAACGGGTGCCCGACGACGAGGACGTGCGCGCCCCACTTCCCGCGCATCACGGCGTCGGCGAACCGGGACTCCTTCGACCCCGGGACGAGGTGGTCGACGAGCACCCCGACGCGACGCTCTCGGGTGGGCCGGAACTCGTCGAGCACGTCGGCCAGGTTGTCGACGCCCTCCAGGTACTCGACGACGACGCCCTCGACACGGAGGTCGGCGCCCCAGACCTTCTCCACGAGCTCGGCGTCGTGCCTGCCCTCGACCATGATCCGCGAGGGCAGCGCCACTCGTGCCCGCTGCTGCTCGACGGCGAACGAACCCGACGCGGTCCGGAGGCGACCACCGTCGGTCGTGTGCCGCACGGCGGCCGCGGTCCCGGGCCTCCCGTCCGCACCGGCGGCGCGAGCCGGGGGTGCAGCCGCGGCGGAGCGACCGACCGGCGCCTGCGGACGACCGAGGGTGACGAGTTCGCCCTCGAGCAGGAACTGCCCGGTGAAGGGGAAGGCGCGGGTGCGACCCTTCCAGTCCTCCAGGGCGACGTTGCCCGCCTCGAGCCCGACGACGGCGCCCGCCCACCCGGAGTCGGGGTCCTCGAGCACCATGTCGCGTTCGAGCGGCACCTGCCGCACCTTCTTGACGCCCTTCGAGCGCCAGTCGCCCGAGAGCACGTCACTGCCGTACCGGTCGTCGTCCACCCGGGAAGCGTAGTGTCGACGGGTCCCGCAACGGCGCCGGCACCCTGGCGCGTCACGGTACGCGCCGCGTCCACCCCCGATCGGAAGGCCACACCGTGCGCGCAACCGTCATCCACGCCCCTCGCGACATCCGCGTCGAGGAGCGCGACACCCCCGTCCTCATCGAGCCCACCGACGCCGTCGTCAAGGTGACCGCGTCCTGCGTCTGCGGATCGGACCTCTGGCCGTACCGCGGCGTCCGCGGGACCGAGCAGGCCCACACCATCGGGCACGAGTTCGTGGGCGTCGTCGAGTCCGTCGGCGCCGACGTCACGGGCCTGTCCGCCGGCGACTTCGTCATCGCGCCGTTCACGACGAACGACGGCACCTGCCAGGCGTGCACGCACGGCATGACGAGCGGCTGCGAGCACAGCTCGATCTTCGGCGGCACGACCGACGCCTACGGCCACCCGATCGGCGGCGCCCAGTCGGAGTACGTCCGGGTACCCGACGCCGCGGCGACGCTCGTGAAGGTCCCGGGCCCGGTGGACGACGACCTCGTGCCGTCGCTCCTCACGCTCTCCGACGTCTTCTCGACGGGACACCACGCCGCCGTGTCGGCCGAGGTCGGCCCGGGGAAGACCGTCGTGGTCGTCGGCGACGGCGCGGTCGGCCTGTCCGCGGTGCTCGCCGCCGCGCGCCTGGGCGCCGAGCGCATCATCGCGATGAGCCGGCACGCGGACCGCCAGGCACTGGCGCGGGAGTTCGGGGCGACCGACGTCGTCGAGACCCGCGGCGAGGAGGGCATCGCCGCCGTGCGCGAACTGCTCGGCGGGGAGCTCGCCGACTGCGCCCTCGAGGCCGTCGGTACCGCGGAGAGCATGGACCAGGCGCTGCGGGTCGTCCGCCCCGGCGGCAACGTCGGCTACGTCGGGGTCCCCGCGGGTGCACCCGAGCTGCCGATGCCCTTCCTGTTCGCGAAGAACATCACCGTGGGTGGCGGGATGGCCCCCGCCCGCGCGTACATCGAGGAGCTGCTGCCCGACGTGCTCTCGCGGACGATCGAGCCGGGCCGGGTGTTCGACCTCGAGCTGCCCCTCGACCAGGCCGCCGAGGCGTACGCGGCGATGGACGAGCGGCGCGCGATCAAGGTGCTGCTGCGTCCGTAGCACCGGCCGCGTCGCAGGTCCGGTCCCGCCGCTCGGTGCTCAGTCGCCGGGCGGCGGGACCGTGATCTGCTGGACGTCCGGCGCGAACTCCCGGAGGCACGCCGATGCCACCTCCGTGAACTCCGGCTCGTCCTCACGGTCGAACCGGCCGCTGCCGTGCTGTCCGGGGAAGTCCGGGTAGCCGCGCTCGCGGATGCAGGCGTCCGCGGCCTCGTACTGGCGATCCCACTCCCGCAGCTGCGCCTCGTCCGCACGCGGGATCCCCACTGCCGTCGAGCAGGCTCCCGCTGCCTCCGAGAACGCCGCTTCGTCGGCTCCCGAGGGTACCTTCGACAGACCGGACTCGGCCTGACGGTCGGTGACGTCCTCGACGTCGTAGCCCTTCCCGCGCATGCAGGCGGACCACCGTTCACCGGCCCCGGCGGTCGCGCGATCGTCCGGCGGAGGGGCAGTGCCCGCACACGCGGTCAGTGCGGCCGACGCCGCGATGATCGAGGTCAGCAGGACGGCGTCGCGCGCAGCGCGGCGGAACAGCGAGGGAGTCACGGGTCGAGCGTCCCGCAGCGGCTGTTTCGCGAGCGTTACGCGTCGCGGACCGCGAGCACACGGTGCGGCGCCGCCCGCTCGGCCCTCCACCCCGCGGGGAGCGCCTCCTGCAGCTCCGGCACGGTGAACGACCGGCGGATGGAGCGGAGCCCGTCCACCCGGACGAACGTCCCGGCGGACACGAGCGGGGATGCCAGCGCGTACGCGCGGTAGGCCTGCCGCGACCGACGGATGTCCGAGTGGAGGCTCCGACCGGTGGCCAGCTGCTCGGAGTCCGACAGGAAGGCCGCTCGGGCGTCGTCGTCCAGGTGGTGCAGCACGTGGTTCGACACGACGACGTCGAACCGCTCCCCCGCGGCGACGAGGTCCGTGCTCGACGCCTGCCGGAAGGTCACCCCGCGCGCTGTCGATCGTCGGGCTGCAGCGATGGCGCGGTCGTCCGGGTCGACCCCGACGACCTCGAGCGAGAGCCCGTCACTGCCCGCCCACCGCACGAGCGAGCGTGCCAGGTCGCCGCCACCGCAGCCGAGGTCGAGCACCCGCGCACGACCGCTCGGTGGCAGCGCGGGGACGACGTGCGTCCGCCAGACCGCCCGCCACCCGCTGACCAGCGCGTTCACCACGGCGAACCGCCGGAACGTCCGGTCGAGCACCCGCGGGTCGCACCCGGGGTCGTCCATCAGCTCCTGCAGGACCGTGTCCCGCTGTCGGAGGTCGACCGCTCGGGCGCCGGGCTCACGTCCGCCGTCCGTGCCGCGCACGGTCCGTGGCCGGTCCGTCACGCCTCGACCGCCGTGAGCCTCGCGCTCTCCACCGTCAGCCCGGGACCGAACGCGACGGCCGCGACCGGCGATCCGGGCGCGAGGCCCTGCTCGACGGCGTCGCGGAGCACGAAGAGCACCGTCGCGCTCGACATGTTGCCGTGGTCGCGGAGCACGGCGCGGCTCGACGCGACCGCGCCGTCGGGCAGCTCGAGGGCGTCCTGCGCCCGGTCCAGGATCGCCCGTCCACCGGGGTGCACCGCCCACACCGGCACGTCGGCAAAGGTCTCGCCCTCGCCGAGCAGCGCGGTGACGGCAGCCGGCACGTGCACACCGACGAGCTTCGGGACGGCGGTGGAGAGCACCATCTCGAAGCCCTCGTCACCGATGTTCCACGCCATCTCGGACGCACCCTCGGGCACCGTCGCCGTCGCGAACCGCTCGATGCGCAGGCCCGGCCCGCCCGCCGCGACGACCGCTGCCGCCGCGCCGTCGCCGAAGACGCTGTTCGCGACGATCTGGTCCGGGTCGTCCGACGCGCGGACGTGCAGGGTGCAGAGTTCCGCGCAGACGACGAGCACGACCGCGTCGGGGTCCGCCTCGGCGAAGGCCGCCGCGATCCGCAGCGCCGGGAAGGCGGCGCAGCACCCCATGAAGCCGATGTGGTGTCGGAACACCCCGGCGGGCAGTCCGAGCTGGTCGACGACGTCGATGTCCGGTCCGGGCTGCGTGAACCCCGTGCACGAGACGGTCACCAGGTGGGTGACGTGGTCCGGTGCCACCCCGGCGCGCTCGACGGCGTCACGGGCGGCCGCGACGAAGAGCGCCGGAGCGAGGTCCCGGTAGCGGTCGTTGCGTGTGCCGGTGGACGGTGAGACGAGCGTTCCGGAGTCCTGTCGGAAGAGGCCGCCGGGCCGCGAGGCGTCGAGCTCCTCGATCACCGTGTGCCGGTGCTCCACGGCGGATGCGTCGAACGCCGCGGGCACGATCCGTGCGCCGAGGCGGCCGAGGCCGGGCTGCCCGGCGAACAGGTCACGCACCGAACCCTGGTCGAGGGTGGTGTCGGGGACGGCGGTCCCGATGGCGCGGATCGTTGCGGTCACGACCCATCCTGTCACCGGGTCGCTGACACGTCCCCAGGTTGGTCCGGTCCGGTCGGTGCCGCGACGGACGGGAGGCACGGTGCCAGCCGGCCCCGTGCCTCCCGTCCGTCGCGGCCGGACGCTACGACTGCTGCGCGCGCTCCAGGACCAGCTCGCGGACGCGGGCCGCGTCGGCCTGTCCCTGCATCGCCTTCATGACCGCGCCGATGATCGCGCCGGCGGCCTGGACCTTGCCGTCCTGGATCTTGGCGAGGACGTCCGGCTGGGCGGCGAGCGCCTGGTCGACCGCTGCGGTGAGGGCCGAGTCGTCGGAGACGACCTTGAGCCCACGGGCCTCGACGACCTGCGCCGGCGACCCCTCGCCCGCGATGACCCCCTCGAGCACCTGGCGCGCCAGACGGTCGGTCAGGTCACCGGACTCGACGAGCGCGATCGTCTCGGCGACGTGCTGCGGCGACACGAGGTCACCCGCTGCGGCGTCCTGCGCGTTCGCGACGCGGCTGATCTCGCCCGTCCACCACTTGCGCGCGGCCTGCGGGGAGGCACCGGCGGCGACCGTCGCCTCGACCTCGTCGAGCAGCCCGCCGTTGACGACGTCCTGGAACTCGAGGTCGCTGAAGCCCCAGTCCCCCTTGAGACGGCGGCGACGTGCGACGGGCGCCTCGGGCAGGGACGCCCGGAGTTCCTCGATGACCGCGGGGTCCGGCACGACCGGCAGCAGGTCGGGCTCCGGGAAGTAGCGGTAGTCGTCGGCATCCGACTTCGGGCGGCCGGCCGAGGTGCGACCGGTGTCCTCGTGCCAGTGCCGCGTCTCCTGCGTGATCGTGCCACCCGCGGCGAGGATGGCGGCCTGGCGCTGGATCTCGTAGCGGATGGCGCGCTCGACGGCGCGGAACGAGTTGACGTTCTTCGTCTCGGTGCGGGTACCCAGCTTCTCCTGGCCCCAGGGGCGCAGCGAGATGTTCGCGTCGCAGCGCAGGTTGCCGCGCTCCATGCGGGCCTCGGAGACGCCGAGCGCGCGGACCAGGTCACGGATGACCTGGACGTACGCGGCGCCGAGCTCGGGAGCACGGTCCTTCGCGCCGAAGATCGGCTTCGTGACGATCTCGACGAGCGGGACGCCGGCGCGGTTGTAGTCGACGAGCGAGTACTCGGCGCCCTGGATGCGACCGGTGGCACCACCGACGTGCGTCAGCTTGCCCGCGTCCTCCTCCATGTGGGCGCGCTCGATCGGCACCTGGAAGATGGTGCCGTCGGCGAGCTCGACCTCGACCTCACCCTCGAACGCGATCGGCTCGTCGTACTGCGAGATCTGGTAGTTCTTCGGGTTGTCCGGGTAGTAGTAGTTCTTCCGGGCGAACCGCGAGGACTCCGCGATCGAGCAGCCGAGCGCGAGCCCGAGCTGGATCGAGTAGCGCACGGCCTGCTCGTTGACGACCGGCAGCGACCCGGGCAGCCCGAGGTCGACCGGGGTCACGTTCGTGTTGGGCTCGCCACCGAAGAAGTTCGGGGCGTCCGAGAACATCTTGGTCTTCGTCGCGAGTTCGACGTGGACCTCGAAGCCGAGCACCGGCTCGAAGCGCTCGAGCGCCTCGTCGAAGTCCATCAGCGCGTCCTTCTGCGCCATCAGATCACACCTTCCTGCGCAGCGGACTGCTGAGACTGGTCGAGGTCCGGGATGCTGTCGATGAGCGGACGGCCCCACTGCTGCTCGAGCAGGCGCTCGAGCGCGGCGCCGTACCGGTAGAGGCGGGCGTCCTCGCGCTGCGGCGCCATGAGCTGCACACCGGTCGGCAGCGAGTCCTCGGGCGCGAGGCCGTTCGGGATGCTCATGCCGGGCACGCCGGCGAGGTTCGCCGGGATCGTCGTGAGGTCGTTGAGGTACATCGACAGCGGGTCGTCGAGGCGCTCCCCCAGCGGGAAGGCGGTCGTCGGCGCCGACGGGCTGATGAGCAGGTCGACCTGGTCGAACGCCGCCGCGAAGTCGCGCTGCACCAAGGTGCGGACCTTCTGCGCGGACCCGTAGTAGGCGTCGTAGTAGCCGGCGCTCAGCGCGTAGGTGCCGAGGATGATGCGGCGCTTGACCTCGGGGCCGAAGCCGGCCTCACGCGTCGCGGCCATGACGTCCTCGACGGTCGCACCGTTCTCGGGCGTGACGCGCAGGCCGAAGCGCACCGAGTCGAACTTCGCGAGGTTCGACGACGCCTCGGCCGGCAGGATCAGGTAGTAGGCGCTGATCGCGTACGCGAACGACGGCGCGTCGATCTCGACGACCTCGGCGCCCGCCTGCTCGAGGATCGCGACCGTCTCCTGGAACCGCTGCGTGACGCCGGCCTGGAAGCCCGCGCCCCCCGCGAGCTCCTTGACGACGCCGACCTTGAGCCCGCGGAGCGTGTCGGCCTGCAGGCCCTCGCGCGCAGCGGCGGCCATCGACGGCCAGGCGTCAGGGATCGACGTCGAGTCCTTCGGGTCGTGCCCGCCGATGACGTCGTGCAGCAGCGCGGCGTCGAGGACCGTGCGGGACACCGGACCGATCTGGTCGAGCGACGACGCGAGTGCGATCGCGCCGTACCGGCTGACCCCGCCGTAGGTCGGCTTCACACCGACCGTGCCCGTGACGGCACCCGGCTGGCGGATCGAGCCACCGGTGTCGGAGCCGAGGGCGAAGGGGGCCTCGTGCGCGGCGACCGCTGCCGCCGATCCCCCGCCGGAGCCGCCGGGGATCCGGTCGAGGTCCCACGGGTTGCGCGTCGGACCGTACGCCGAGAACTCGGTCGTCGAGCCCATCGCGAACTCGTCCATGTTGGTCTTGCCGAGCGGCACGAGACCGGCGGCGCGGAGCTTCGCGACCGGGGTGGCGTCGTAGGGCGGCCGCCAGCCCTCGAGGATCTTCGACCCCGAGGTGGTCGGCATGTCCTGCGTGCACAGGACGTCCTTGATCGCGATCGGCACACCGGCGAGCGCGCCGAGGTCGTCGCCCGCGGCGCGACGCGAGTCGATCGACCGCGCTGCCGCCAGGGCGTTCTCGTTGACGTGCAGGAATGCGTGAACGTCGCCGTCGACCGCTGCGATCCGGTCGAGGTGGGCCTGCGTGGCCTCGACGCTCGAGACGTCGCGCGCCACCAGGGCGTCGGCGAGGGCGGCCGCGCTGAGGCGGGTCAGGTCGTCGGTCACTGCTCTTCTCCCAGGATTGCCGTCACGCGGAACCGTTCGCCGTCGGAGTCGGGCGCGCCGGAGAGCGCCTGCTCCTGGGTCAGCGTCTGCCCCACCACGTCGGGTCGGGTGACGTTGCCGAGCGGCACCGGGTGGCTCGTCGCCGGGACGTCGTCGGTCGCGACCTCGGCGACCTTGGCGACGCTCTCGACGATGTGCGACAGCTCCCCGGTCAGCTTCTCGATCTCGTCGGGCGTGAGTGCGATACGTGCGAGGTTCGCCAGGTGGGCGACCTGCTCGCTCGTGATGTCAGGCATGGTGCTCCGTCGATCGGTTCGTGGAATGCGCACCAGTCTATTGGCCGCGTCCGGCGGCGGCACCACGGTCACCGGGGCTGTGGAGAACCGGTACGCCAGGCCCGGTGCCGGTCCGGCGGACCGGCACCGGGCCTCCAGACCGTCGCGTGCTCGCCGTCGCCGCCTACCCGTGCGACGGTGGCTGCTGGGTCGCCTCGCCCGTTCCGGTGCCCTGCGCGCCGCCGCCGGTGCCCGTCCCGGTCGACGTCGCGTCGGCACCCGCGCCCGGCTGCGAGCCGGCCCCGGCTGCCCCGCCCGGTGCGGGCGCGCCCGTCGTCGTGCCGCCGGTCGTGTCCGCGGTGGACGATCCCGGCGCGGCGGGCGCCTGGGCGCTCGTCCCCGGCGTCGCCTGGTCCCCGCCCGTCGCCGCGTCCGAGGCCGAACCGTCGACGGACCGCGGCGTCGAGCCGATCATCGCCGGGTCGGGCTCGGGCAGCGCTCCCCCGCCGTAGCGCTGGTCGAGCCACGACATCATCGAGCGGCCGACGCCGAACTTCGCGCTGTACCCGGTCGTGCCCTGCGGGAAGGACGTGTTCGCGAGACCGACGAGCCCCCTGACGTTGCCGATCCACGTCGCGTTGGTGTACTTCGTGCTCGACGTGACGAGCCAGTTCTGCGTGTCGGCGTCGGTCGTGCCGGTCTTGGCGAACTTCGGGGTGCTGTCACCGGGGTTCGCCGAGGCCGCGGTGCCGCTGCCGGTCAGGACGCCCTGCAGTGCGTGGTCGACCGTCCCGGCGACCTCGGCGGAGACGCCCCGGGTGCAGCTGGACGGCGTGGGCGTGACCGTCGCGCCGTCGGCCTCGCGCACCGAGTCGATGACGGTCGGCGTGCACACGACGCCGCCGTTCGCGAAGCCGGCGTACGCCTCGGCCAGGTCGATCGGCGAGAGCGGGTTCGTGCCGAGCACGGACGCCGGGTTCGACGCCGGGGCCGAGCCGTCCGCCTGGTGGATGCCCATGGCCTGCGCGAGGTCCTTGATCTTGCAGAGGTCGAGCTGCTTCGCCATCGCGCCGAACGCGGTGTTGATCGACTCCGAGGTCGCCGCCTGGACGCTCATGCTCGCCGGGACGGTCTCGGCGTTCGAGACGGGCCAGGGGGACCCGCCGAGTGCCTCGCACGAGTTCGTGAACTCGGACTGCTGGAACAGGTGCTCGCCAGTCGGCACCGACTCCGACAGCGTGTGCCCGGACGCCAGCCACTCGGCCAGGGTGAAGACCTTGTAGGTCGAGCCGGTCTGGAACCCCCCGGAGTTGCCGTAGGCCGTGTCCGCGTTGTAGTCGATGGCCGTCGCACCGGGGCCGGCGTTGTCGCGCTGCGTGTACGTCGTGTTCTGCACCATCGACAGCACACGTCCGGTGCCGGGCTGGACGGTGACGTTCGTGCCGCCGAGGTCGACACCGGTCATCGTCGCGGGCACGTAGGACGAGAGCGCGGACTGGGCCTGGGCCTGCAGGTCGAGGTCGAGCGACGTGTGGATCTCGAGGCCCTTCGTGTCGAGGGTCTCGATGCGCTCCGCGGCGGTCTTGCCGAACGCCGGGTCCTGCAGCACCTGGTCGCGGACGTAGTCGCAGAAGTACCCCGCGTCGTACGCACTCGCCGCGGCCGAGCAGCCGTTCGCGGTGTCGGTGATCCGCGGCGTGACCGGGGTGGCCTCCGCCTGGTCGAGCTGCGCCTTCGAGATGTCGTGGTGCACGTACATCCGCTGCAGGACGTAGTCGCGCCGCGTCTTCGTCGCCGCGTAGCCGTTCGCCGCGCCGTTGTCCTCGTCGTCCGGCTCGTCGATGCGCAGGTTCGCCGGGTTGTTGAGGATGGCGACGAGCGTCGCGGACTGCGGGAGCGACAGGTCCTTCGCGTGCACGCCGAAGTAGTACTCGGCACCCGCCTCGGCGCCGTAGACGCGGCCGCCGAGCCCGACGAGGTTCAGGTAGCCGGTGAGGATCTGGTCCTTCGTGTACTTCTTGTCGACCGCGATGGCGTAGCGCATCTCCTGCAGCTTGCGTTGCGGTGTCACCCCGGCGGCGTCCTGGTAGCACGCCGCGACCTTGGCCTGGGTGGCGGCCGCGGTCGCGCCGGTGAGCTGCTCGCACTGCTGCACGAGGACGTTCTTCACGTACTGCTGCGTGATGCTCGAACCGCCCTGCACGTCGCCCCCGACGACGGTCGCCGCGACACCGCGGACGGTCCCGAGCACGTCGATGCCGCCCTCGTCCTCGAAGCGGGGGTCCTCGGTGTCGATCGCCGCGCGCTTGAGCGACTCCGCCATGGCGTCCGAGGCGACGTCGGTCCGGTTCTCGGCGTAGAACGACGCGATCTTGACCTGCTCGCCGTCCTTCGTGGCGTAGACCGACGACACCTGCTGCGGGGTCTGGATGTCGAGGTAGCTCGGCAGGTCCTCGAAGAACGACACCGCTCCGGACGTCGCCTCGCCCGCCACCGCCACGGCCGGGGTCACCGCGACCGCGACCAGCAGTCCTGCGAGGCCGGACATGGCGAGGAAGGTCGTGAGGGCACCGGACCACCGCATCGCACGCATGGCGGCACGGTACGGGCCCGGACTGGGGTGCTTCTGCCGTGCGGAGGCCGGGGGCTGCGGCGGCGCACAGGATCACCCACAGGGAGGGTCGTGCATCGCCCACGGGCGGGTCCGCTCAGTCGCGGGGCTGCAGGTCCTGGGGTCGCAGGAGGTACATGTCGGGCACCGGTTGCGCGGTCCCGCCGCCACCCTGGCCGCGCCGGGCCTGGTGCCGGACGAGGTCACCGCGACCGACCCCGATGAGGGCGACGTCGTGCAGCGACGCCGTCCCCGGCTTGAGGTAGTCGTTGTGACCCACCGGTCGGCGGAACACGCCCGCGTCCGGTTCGACGGTGTCCGTGGAGAGGTCGAGGAGCGTCGACCCGAACCCCGCCGAACCCGGGTCGGTCCCGAAGTACCCGGAGCCGGCGATCGGGTCGCTGTGCGCGTCGCCGACGTAGACCTGCCCGGGTCCCACCGCCAGCTCGGAGGCGGTCTGCACCGCACTGCCCGGCGAGCCGAGCACGGTGAGCGAGTCCGCCTGCATGCGGCCGGACGACAGGGCCATCAGCGCCGTCGTCGACCCGTAGGAGTGCGCGACGACGTTCAACCGGGGCCGGTCGTCGCCGCGGACGGCGTCGAGACCGTCGACCACCCGCTCGAGCCGCTCGGCACCGGTGCGGGCGAGTCCGAGCGACAGGATGTTGGACATGTCGGGCGTCCGGTAGCCCATCCACGCGAGCACGGCGGTGCCGCTCGACGCGCGGTCCGCGACGCCTCGTGCGGTCTGCGTCGTGGCGAGCGCCGACACGGTCGTCTGCTCGTCGTACAGGTCGCTCGCGGTGTCGGTGAAGTCGTGCATCTGCCCGGTCACGGTGAAGAACATCCCCGGGACGACCACCGTCACGTCCCGGGCGGTCGCGAGGTCCCCCACCGCGATCGCCGCGCGGCCCGAGCCCCGGGTGTCGAGCACGATCAGGCGCCGGGAGGCCTGGCCCGACTCGCGGTGCAGGGAGTCCCGGACCTGCGCGAGCAGCGCGGTGCGGGCGGCGGCACGGTCGGACCCGGCGCCGGAGTCCTGGGCATCGGAGTCCTGGTCGTCGGTGCCGACCCCGTCGGCGAGGGTGGTCCGGTTGGCGCGGTCACGGACGTCGTACGGCACCCCGTCCAGGTTGCCGACGACCGCGGGGGCGAGGGCGACCAGGCGCTCCTGTGCGCCGGTGCCGAGCGCGTCCCACCACCGTGCGACGGCGGCCGCGGTGGGTGGCCGGTCCTGGGCGGTCGCGAGCACCCGATCGTCCTCGTCGGCGCGTGCCAGGTCGCCGGGACCGACCGCGACGAGTGCGTCGAGGAACGCCGTGCCGCGCGCCCGCGCCAACCGCTCGAGGCTGACGTGACCGCCGGCAGCGCTCGTCGGGGCGCCGGGCGGAGCATCGCGTGCCACGGGGTCCCGGACCCCGGACACCTCCGCGACGGGCGCCTCGGCCACGGCCGGGACGCCCACGCCGGACGCTCCCGGGACGGGCACGGCAGGAGCCTCGACCACTCCCAGCGAGTGCATCGAGGCGGTGAGTAGCAGGGCCGCGGCGATGAGCAGCAATCAGGTCTCCCCGGGAAGGCCGTGTCGTCGACCCCCTCAGCCGACGATTGATGCCCTCTCGAGTGTAAGGAGAATGCGCTCACGAGGGGGTGCGCGGTGCAACTTGCCCCTCGAACTGGGTGCGGATCGTCGACGGTCCCCCGCGGACGACGGCGCGTCGCTCACGGCGAGCCGCGCTCCGCCGTGCTGCTCAGCTCCCTGCGTCCGCGTCGTCGGTCGCCTGGCCGTCGGCGCCGTCGGACGGCTCCCGTCCGTCCGCCCGGTCCGGTTCCAGGGCGCCGGGCCCCTCGGTCACGAGCAGGCGGAACTGCTCCGCGTCGATGATGCGGAGCCCGAGCTGCTCGGCCTTCGTGAGCTTCGACCCGGCACCGGGACCGGCGGCGACGAAGTCCGTCTTCTTGCTGACGCTCGACGCAGCCTTGCCGCCGGCGGCGATGATCGCCTCCTGCGCACCCTCACGGGTGTACCCCTCGAGCGAGCCCGTCGCGACGACGGTGACCCCGCTGAGGACGCCCCCCTCGACGGCGGCGCCGGGACCGGGGTGGTCCGGCGTGGTGAACTGCACCCCCGCGGCCGTCCAGCGGTCGATGATCTCGCGGTGCCAGTCCACGGCGAACCAGTCGAGCAGGGCGTCCGCGATGATCCCGCCGACCCCGTCGACCGCCGCGAGCTCCTCGCGCGACGCCTCCCGGATGCGGTCGAGCGACCCGAAGTGGTTCGCGAGTGCCCGTGCGGCGACCGGGCCGACGTGCCGGATGCTGAGCCCGACCATGATGCGCCAGAGCGGCTTGGTCTTCGCGGCCTCGATGTTCGCCAGCATCTCGAAGGCGTTCTTCGACGGGTAGCGGCTCGGCTCACCCGTGTGGTCGGCTCCGCGCGCGTCGGGGTCGAACGGCGGATCGGTCTTCTTGCGGGCACGGCTGAACGGCGTGACGCGCTTCGGTGTGCCGTCGTCGTCGGACTTCTCCATGCCCGTCTCGGCGTCGCGGACGATCACCTCGATGGGGACGATGTCCTCCATCGTCAGGTCGAACAGCCCGGCCTCGGTGACGAGCGGCGGCTGCTCGGGGTGCAGCGGCTGCGTGAGCGCCGCGGCGGCGACCTCGCCCAGGCCCTCGATGTCGAGCGAGCCGCGCGAGGCGATGTGCTCGACCCGGCCACGGACCTGGGCGGGGCAGCTCCGGGCGTTCGGGCAGCGGAGGTCCTTGTCGCCCTCCTTCGCCGGTGCGAGGGGCGTCCCGCACTCCGGGCACGCGGCGGGCATGACGAACTCGCGCTCGGTGCCGTCGCGCAGCTCGACGACCGGGCCGAGCACCTCGGGGATGACGTCGCCGGCCTTGCGGAGCACGACGGTGTCGCCGATCAGGACGCCCTTCGCCTTCACGACGTCCTGGTTGTGCAGGGTCGCCTGCCGCACCACGGACCCCGCGACCTCGGCCGGCTGCATCACCGCGAAGGGCGTCGCACGTCCGGTCCGCCCGACGCTGACCACGACGTCGAGGAGCTTCGTGTGGACCTCCTCCGGCGGGTACTTGTACGCGATGGCCCAGCGCGGTGCACGGGAGGTCGAGCCGAGTTCCTCGTGCAGGGCCAGGTCGTCGACCTTCACCACGACGCCGTCGATCTGGTGCTCGACCGACGCACGACGCTCGCCGGTCGTCCGCACGAAGCCGATGACCTCGTCCACGGTGTCGAACACCCGGTAGTGCGAACTCGTCGGCAGGCCCCAGGTCTGCAGCAGCTCGTAGACCTCGGACTGGGAGTGCACCTCGGTGTCGCGCTCGAGCTCGCGCACCGGCCACGCGCCGATGCCGTGCACGAGCATGCGGAGGCGTCGCAGGCGGTCGACCATGAGCGCGCGCTTCGCCTCGGACTTGCCCTCCTCCTTCTGGCGGAGCGATCCGGCAGCCGCGTTGCGCGGGTTCGCGAACACCCGCTCCCCCGCCTCGCGCTGCCGGGCGTTCAGCTCGTCGAACTGCGCGACGGGGAAGAAGATCTCGCCGCGGACCTCGACGATGGCCGGGTGTCCCTCGCCGGACAACCGGTCGGGGATCGTGCCCATGGTGCGCACGTTGCCGGTGACGTCCTCGCCCACCACGCCGTCACCACGGGTCGCCGCCGACACGAGGCGACCGTGCTCGTACCGCAGGTTGATCGCGAGCCCGTCGATCTTCAGCTCGGTGAGGAACCGGACCCGTTCGGAGCCGGCGTCGCGCTGCACCTTGTCGGCCCACTCGGTCAGCTCCTCGGGGCTGAACACGTTGTCGAGGCTCAGCATGCGCTCGGCGTGCTCGACCGGCGCGAACTGCACCGTCTGCGCCTGGCCGCCGACGGTCTGGGTCGGGCTGTCCGGGGTGCGCAGGTCCGGGAAGCGCTGCTCGATCGCATCGAGGCGACGGACCATCGCGTCGTAGTCGCCGTCCGACACCGTCGAGCCGTTGCCCTCGTAGTACTGGTCGCGCAGCTCGCCGATGCGCACCCGGAGACGGTCGACCTCCCGCTGGGCCTGCGCGGCGTCGAGGTCGGCCGGGGCCAGCGTCTCGAACGTCGAGTCGGCCGAGTCGGGGGTCGTGTCGCTCATGCCTCAGTTCTACCGTGCACCGCCGACCCCGGGCCGCAGGCTCAGACGGTCGCGGGCACCGCCGAGACGGTGCGGTCGATCGTGCACTGCCCGAGCACCCGGGTGCCGACGTAGACCACCGCAGTCTGACCGGGAGCCACACCGGACAGCGGCTCGTCGACGTCGATCACGAGTTCGCCGTCCGTCACCCGCGCCGTCGCCGGGACCGGATCGGCGTGCGCCCGGATCTGCACGTCGCACGCGAACGGCGTCGCCGGGTCGGCCGGAGCGGTCCCGGCCCAGGTGAACCGCGAGCCGGCCATCGACCGGACGTCGAGCGCCTCCTTCGGTCCGACGACGACGGTGTTGTCCTTCGGCCGGATCTCGAGCACGAAGCGCGGCTTGCCGTCCGGTGCCGGGCGTCCGAGGTGCAGTCCGCGGCGCTGCCCGACGGTGTAGCCCGTGGCACCCTCGTGCTCGCCGACCACGGTGCCGTCGCGCTCCACGACCGAGCCCGGCGCGGTCCCCACGCGGTCGGCCAGCCACCCGCGGGTGTCCCCGTCCGGGATGAAGCAGATGTCGTAGGAGTCGGGCTTCTGCGCGACGGTCAGCCCGCGCGCCGCCGCCTCGGCACGGACCTCGTCCTTCGACGGTGTCGCACCGAGCGGGAACATCGCGTGCTCCAGCTGCTCGGCCGTCAGCACGCCGAGCACGTACGACTGGTCCTTCGCCCACGCCGCCGAACGGTGCAGCTCACGGGCGCCGTCCGACCCGGTCACGACCGAGGCGTAGTGGCCGGTGCACACGGCGTCGAAGCCCAGGGCGAGCGCCTTCTCGAGCAGGGCGGCGAACTTGATGCGCTCGTTGCACCGCATGCAGGGGTTCGGGGTGCGGCCGGCCTGGTACTCCGCGACGAAGTCGTCGACGACGTCCTCCTTGAAGCGCGCCGAGAAGTCCCACACGTAGTACGGGATCCCGAGTGCCGAGGCTGCCCGCTGCGCGTCCATCGAGTCCTCGATCGTGCAGCAGCCACGGCTCCCCGTGCGGAGCGTGCCCGGCATCCGGCTCAGCGCCAGGTGCACACCGACCACGTCGTGCCCGGCGTCGACGGCTCGCGCCGCGGCCACCGCCGAGTCGACCCCACCGCTCATCGCCGCAAGTACACGCATGCATCCAGGGTAAGCGCATCCCCCGACGAGTCCAGGCGTACCGTTGCTCGACGATGACCAGCACCACGAACGACGCCTTCGACCGCCGCGGCGTCCTGCTGTCCGGCTTCCTGCCCGCGGCGCTCTTCGCGATCGGCGAGGGAGCGATCATCCCGATCATCCCGATCGCCGCCGACTCCCTCGGCGCGAGCCTCGCGTTCGCCGGGTTCGTCGCCGCGCTCATCCTGGTCGGCGAGCTCATCGGTGACGTGCCCTCCGGCGTCGTGGTCGGGCGGATCGGTGAACGGAACGCGATGATCGGCGCCGCGGTGGTGTCCGTCGTCGGGCTGCTCGTCTGCGTCGTCTCACCGAGCCCCTGGGTGCTCGCCGTCGGGGTGTTCCTGGTCGGTGTCTCGACCGCCGTCTTCGCCCTCGCCCGGCACGCCTACATGACGACCGCGATCCCCCTGCGGATCCGGGCCCGCGCCCTGTCGAGCCTCGGCGGCGTGTTCCGCTTCGGCTACTTCGTCGGTCCCTTCCTCTCGGCCGGCGTCGTCCACCTGACCGGCACGACGCAGAGCGCCTTCTGGATCCACGTGGTGTGCTGCCTCGCGGCGGCGGTCGTGCTCCTCGTCCTGCGCGACCCCGCGACGGGCGCACGCGGTCTGCGGTTGCCGAGCAGGGCCTCCAGGCCGGACACGACGAGCGCGACCGACGGGACGGACGCGACCCGCGGACCGGACGCGGCCGACGCGGCACGGCGCACGGCACCCGCGCGGCACCCCGACGAGCCGCCCACCGACACGGGCGCGCAGTTCGTCGAACGCGAGGCACACGGCCTCTTCCGCACCATCCGCGAGAACCGCGCCGTCCTGGCACGGCTCGGCAGCGGAGCGGCGCTCATCGGCGCGCTCCGCGCCGGACGGCAGGTGATCCTGCCGCTCTGGGCGGTCAGCGTCGGTCTCGACGACGCCTCGGCCGCGCTCGTCATCGGCATCGCCGGCGCCGTCGACTTCGCGCTCTTCTACACGAGCGGGCAGATCATGGACCGCTGGGGCCGACTCGCGAGCGCCCTGCCGTGCATGCTCGGGCTCGCCGTGAGCTACTTCCTGCTCGCCTGGAGCGGGCACCTCGACGCGAGGGTCGGGTGGTTCGTCGGCATCGCGATCGGCATGTCCCTCGCCAACGGTGTCGGCAGCGGCATCCTCATGACGCTCGGTGCGGACCTCGCGCCGCGCGGGAACCCGGCACCGTTCCTCGGTGCGTGGCGCTTCACGGGGGACTTCGGGTCGGCTGCGGCGCCACTGCTGATCTCGGGCGTCACCGCGGTCGCCTCGCTGGCGTTGGCGAGCGGAGTGATGGGGGTGCTCGGCCTGGTCGGCGCGGGGGTGCTGCTGCGGTACGTGCCGCGGTACCTGCCTCGTCGCCTGCGCTGAGCGGACGACCTGGAGGCGCGGCTCCCGCCCGCCCCGCGTCCACGCCTCGGTAGACTGCCGCTGCTCGCGGGAGTGGTGGAATCGGTAGACACGCAGGATTTAGGTTCCTGTGCCCCAGGCGTGAGGGTTCGAGTCCCTCCTTCCGCACGATGGTCGGCTCGCCGGGTGGAGTCACACCACAGGAGGATGGGGCGGTCACCGCCGGGCGGTACCCTCGTCAGGCGGGAGCTTCCCCGTGCCCCGCCCCGACACGACCGGAACAACCATGCACTCCGTCGCACTCGCCCTGATCCCGTGGCTCGACCCGCAGTACATCCTCGACCACTTCGGGGCCATCGCCGTGCTCATCGTCTGCGCCATCGTCTTCGCCGAGACGGGCCTGCTGATCGGCTTCGTCTTCCCCGGCGACAGCCTGCTCGTCATCACGGGGCTCTTCGCCTTCGACCGCGGCGGCCAGATCGGCGGCATCCCCATCTGGGCGGCGGCGCTGATGATCGGCGCGGCGGCGTTCCTGGGCGGTGAGCTCGGGTACTACATCGGCAAGAAGGCCGGGCCCCCGATCTTCGAGCGCAAGGAGAGCGGACTCTTCTCGAAGGAGAACGTCGACCGCACGAACGCGTTCTTCCACCGCTTCGGCCCGCTCGCGGTCATCCTCGCCCGCTTCGTCCCCGTGGTCCGGACCTTCCTGCCGATCGCGGCCGGGGTCGGGCGCATGAACTACAAGAAGTACTCGCTGTACAACGCCGTCGGTGCGGTCGTCTGGGGTGTCGGCGTGACCTTCCTCGGGTACTTCCTCGGGTACATCCCGCCGATCGCGTACGTCGTGCGGAACTACATCGACGTGATCCTCATCCTCGCGGTGCTCGTCACGGTCGTCCCCGCGGGGCTGCACTACTGGCGGACCGCGCGCAAGGCGAAGCACGCCGCCGAGGCCGAGGAGGCAGCGCAGCGCGGTGGCGCCGAGCGGGGTACCGCCGACGGCGCGGGTCGCCCGGCCGAGCAGTAGTCGGCGGGCCGTCGGCGCTCCGGCGGCCTGGCGGCGCTGACCGTCCGCACGGCGCTGCAGCGGCGGCGTCGCACAACCGAAGACACCTCGCGCCACGGGAACCCGTGGCGCGAGGTGTCGCTCGTTGTGCCTGGGCACGGAACGCCGCGCTGACGCCGGCGTCCCGCGGAGCCCTCCGACCGGTGTGGTCAGACCCCGAAGTACTCCCGGACGATCGGTGCGATCCCCCGGAACGCCTTCGACCGGTGCGACAGTGCGTTCTTCTCGTCGCGCGTCAGCTGTGCTGCCGAACGGTCGGCGTCGTCCGGCTGGAACACCGGGTCGTACCCGTGTCCGCCGTCGCCGATGGCCTCCGTCAGGACCTCGCCGTTCCAGACCGCCTCGAACAGGTGCTCCGTGCCGTCCGGGGTGACGAAGGCGGCGGCACACACGAACGCAGCGGTCCGCTCCACGACCCCCTCGAGGTTCCGCAGCAACAGCGCGATGTTGTCTGCGTCCACCCGCGTCCCGGCGTACCGGGCGGAGTGGATGCCGGGTGCCCCGCCGAGCGCGTCGACGGCGATCCCGGAGTCGTCGGCGAGCGCCGGCAGCCCGGTGTGCGCCACCGCCGCACGGGCCTTGATGAGCGCGTTCGCCGCGTAGGTGTCGCCGTCCTCGACGGGCTCCGGACCGTCGTACCCGACGAGCTCGACGCCCGCGCCGAGGGCCTCGCCGAGGATCCCGCGCAGCTCGACGACCTTGCCCTGGTTGTGCGTCGCCAGGACGACGGTGTGGCCGGTCACGCGAGGCCCAGCACGTCGCGCTGGATCGCCGCGAGCGACCGGTTGCCCGCGAGGCCGAGGTCGAGCAGCGTGTCCAGCTCGTCGCGGTCGAACGGCGCGTGCTCCGCCGTGCCCTGCACCTCGATGAACTTGCCGGAGCCGGTCGTCACGATGTTCATGTCGGTGTCGGCCGCCGAGTCCTCGGTGTACGCGAGGTCGAGCATCGGCTCCCCCCCGACGATGCCGACCGAGATCGCCTGCACGCTGTCGGTGAGCGGCGTCGCCTTCTTGGCGATGAAGCCCTTGTCGCGGCCCCACTCGATCGCGTCCACCATCGCCACGTAGGCGCCGGTGATCGACGCGGTGCGGGTCCCGCCGTCGGCCTGCAGCACGTCGCAGTCGAGGACGAGGGTGTTCTCGCCGAGGCCCTTCATGTCCACGACCGCTCGGAGCGACCGCCCGATGAGCCGCGAGATCTCGTGCGTCCGTCCACCGACCTTGCCCTTGATCGACTCGCGCTGCATGCGCTCGTTCGTCGACCGCGGCAGCATCGAGTACTCGGCGGTGACCCAGCCGGTGCCCTTGCCGGCCATCCAGCGCGGCACACCGTTCGTGAAGGACGCCGTGCACAGCACCTTCGTGTTGCCGAACGAGATGAGTGCGCTGCCCTCGGCCTGCGAACTCCACCCCCGCTCGATGCTGACCGGACGGTGGTCGGTGGCACTGCGGCCGTCGATGCGGGTGCTCATGGGGTCCTTTCGGTTCGGGGCAGCGTGATGGCCCCGGTCTGGAGGTGTCCGACGCTCGAGACCTCGGGACCGAGGAAGCGCCGGGCGAGCCGGATGAAGCCGTTCTTGTCGTCGCCGGTGGCCTCGAACGCGTAGGTCGGCGGTTCCGGGGTGGTGCGTTCGAGCCCGTGCTCGACGAGCCGACGGTAGACGTCGTTCGCGGTCTCCTCTGCGCTCGACACGAGCGTGACGTCCGGGCCCATCACGTACTGGATCGCCGCGGACATCAGCGGGTAGTGGGTGCACCCGAGCACGAGCGTGTCGACGTCGGCGGCGCGGATCGGCGCGAGGTACTGCGCCGCCACCTCACGGAGCGCCGGCGACGAGGTGTCCCCGGCCTCGACGAACTCGACGAAGCGCGGGCACGCCGCGAGGGACAGGGTGACGTCGGCAGCCACGGCGAACGCGTCCTCGTACGCCCGCGAGGCGATGGTCCCCACCGTCCCGATCACCCCGACCCGACCGGTCCGGGTCTGCTTCACGGCGGCACGGGCGGCCGGCTGGATCACCTCGACGACGGGGATGCCGTACGCCTGCTCGTAACGTTCCCGAGCATCGCGGAGCACGGCGGAGGACGCGGTGTTGCACGCGATCACCAGCGCCTTCACGCCCTGGTCGACGAGGTCGTCCATCACCTCGAGCGCGTACCGCCGGACGTCGGCGATCGGCTTCGGGCCGTAGGGCGAGTGCACGGTGTCCCCGACGTAGCGGATGCTCTCGCGCGGCAGCTGGTCGATGATCGCCCGCGCGACCGTCAGTCCACCGACCCCGCTGTCGAAGACTCCGATCGGTGCATCCGTCACCCGCCCAGCGTACCGAGCCGCACCCGCCCGGCGCCCGACCACGCGCGCCCCGCGCCTCGGCACCGCGACGTCGCCCCGGCTCCGCGACGTCGCCCCGGCTCCGCGACGTCGCCCCGGCTCCGCGACGTCACCGCGGCACAGCGACGTCACCTCGGCACCGGGAGGTCACTAGTGTCGGACGCGTGACCAGCGCGCTCCTCACGGACCAGTACGAACTCACCATGGTGGACGCCGCCCTCAAGGACGGCACCGCCGATCGACGCTGTGTGTTCGAGGTGTTCGCCCGCCGCCTCCCCGACGGCCGCCGCTACGGTGTCGCCGCCGGTCTCGGGCGCTTCCTCACGGCGCTCACGGAGTTCCGCTTCGGCGACGAGGAGATCGGCTTCCTCCGCGACCGCGGCGTGATCGACGAGGGGACGGCTCGGTGGCTCGCGGACTACCGGTTCACCGGGGACGTCCGCGCCTACCGCGAGGGCGAGGTCTTCTTCCCCGACTCCCCCGTGCTGCAGGTCGAGGGGACGTTCGCCGAGTCGGTGGTCCTCGAGACCCTCGCGCTCAGCATCTTCAACGCCGACTCCGCCATCGCCGGCGCAGCCGCCCGCATGGTGTCCGCCGCCGACGGCCGTCCGCTCGCCGAGATGGGCTCGCGACGCACCGGCGAGTGGAACGCCGTCGCCGCCGCCCGCGCCGCGTACATCGCGGGCTTCGGCGCGACGAGCAACCTCGAGGCCGGCCGCACCTGGGGCATCCCGACGATGGGCACCGCCGCGCACGCGTTCACGCTCCTGCACGACTCCGAGGAGGCCGCGTTCCGCTCGCAGCTCGACGCCCTCGGCGACGGCACCACGCTGCTCGTCGACACGTACGACATCGAGGCAGCGGTGGAGACCGCCGTCCGGCTCACCGACGGCCGGCTCGGCGCGGTCCGCATCGACAGTGGTGACCTGCCGAGCGTCGTCGCCGCGGTCCGCGCGCAGCTCGACCGGCTCGGTGCCCCGGCGACGAAGATCACCGTGACGAACGACCTGGACGAGTACACGATCGCCGCGCTCCGGGCCGCGCCGGTCGACTCCTACGGTGTCGGCACGAGCGTCGTGTCCGGTTCGGGCCACCCGGCGGCCGGCATGGTGTTCAAGCTCGTCGCGCACCAGACCCCGGCGGGCGACGAGTGGGTCCCCGTCGCGAAGAAGTCCGCGGACAAGGCCTCGACCGGTGGCCGCAAGGAGGCCGGCCGACGCCTCCGCAACGGCATCGCCACCGCCGAGGTCGTCCTGACCTCCGGTCGCCTCGGCCCCGACGAGCGACCCCTGCTCGTCCCCGTGGTGGACCACGGCGAGGTCGACCCGGCGTTCCTCGGGGTCGCCGGCGTCGAGGCGGCTCGGGCGCACCACGAGCGCGCCAAGGCGGAGCTCCCGGTGGACGCGTCCCGCATCGGACGCGGCGACCCGGCGATCCCCACCCTGGTGGTCTAGCGGACTACTCGGACTTCATCTTCTCGTAGATGGCCTTGCAGTCCGGGCACACCGGGAACTTCTCCGGGTCGCGGCCCGGCACCCACTTCTTGCCGCAGAGCGCCTTGACCGGCTTGCCGGAGAGTGCGGACTGCAGGATCTTGTCCTTCTTCACGTAGTGCGAGAACCGCTCGTGGTCGCCGGGCTCGATCGCCTCTTCCTCGAGGAGCTTCTCGAGCTCGCGGTCCATCACGTCGAGGCCGCCGCCGGGTTCCGTCATGCTCATGGGTCCAGGGTACGACGATGCGGCCGACGCCGCGACGGACGGGAGGCACGGGTTCGCCCCGCCACGCGGCTCACCTGCACCGAGGACGGACGGGAGGCACGGGACGGTCCCGCCACGCGCCTCCCGTCCGACGGTGCGTGCCGACGGGAGGCACGGCGTCGGGCCACAGCGTGCCTCCCGGCCGGCAGTCGCTCAGTTCCGCTGCGCCGCAGCGAGCAGGTCGGGACCGCGCCGGTCGAAGAGCCGACCGCCGACGGCCACGCCGGTCACGAGCACGACGACACCGACGGCGATGCCGACGAGGAGCGTCGCGAGTGCCCAGGGTTCCGGACCCTCGACCGCGGTGAGCACCGCCAGCCAGCCCGCGGGGACGAGCGACGCCAGGATGCCGACGATCATCGTCGTCTGCGCGACCGCGGCCGTCGTCCCGGCGGCCTGCGGCTGCTGGAACGGGTGGTCGCCGGGGCGGACGGTCGGGTACGGCAGCAGGACGGAGACGACGCTCGACAGCCCGAGCCCGGCGAGCAGTGCACCCACTGCGATGCCGGTGAGCACCGGGAAGGCCGTGGGGTCCCCGAAGAGCGCGGCGGACACGGCGGCGCCCGCCACGACGAGCGGCAGTCCGACGACGAGCAGGGGCACGAGTCGCCCGAGCCGGTCGGTCCAACCGGGAGCGCCCGACGCCACGTGCAGCCAGACCGCGGTGTTGTCGTAGGAGACGTCGTTGTGGGGCAGGAACCCGGCGATGAGTGCCATGAGCGGCAGCGGGACCAGCGCGGTCCAGTGCCACGGCACGCCGGCGACCCCGAGCGGGAGCACCACGAGCGGCACGAACAGGATGACCAGGTAGGACATCCGGTAGCGCGGGTCACGGCCCCAGTACGTCAGCGCCCGGGCGGCGACCGCGCCGACCGGCGTCGAGCCCAGGCCGGCGAACCAGCCGAGCCCGCGGTAGCGGCGGGTGCCGGCGCGTCCGTCCGCGGCCTCGAGTGCGACGCCGACCAGCGCCCACCAGGCCCACGCGAGCAGTGCGACGGTGACCAGGGCGACCAGCAGCTTCAGGAGCCCCTCGCCGACGCGACCGCTCGCCACGTCCGCCGGCACCGCCCAGGCGGCACCCCACGGCGTCCACCCGGCGACGTCGGCGATCCGCTGGAGCTCGGTGCTGGCGGGGTCGAGCCAGTCGCTGCGGAACAGCAGCGACGCCACCGGCAGTCCCAGCACGACGATCACGAGGGCGGCGAGCCAGCCGGCGTCGCGCGACCGGTGCGGTCCGACGAAGGTCGCACCGACGGCGCTGCCGACCCGCAGCAGCAGGGCGCAGGTCAGGGTGCCGAGCAGTGCGGCGACGACGGCCAGCACCGCGGTGCCGCCGCTGCGCGACCACGCGCCGACCTGCCCGACCGCGACGACCGCGACGGCGAGCACCGGGACGCCCACGAGTCCGGCGACGCCGAGACCGACGGCGAGGTGACGGCGGTCGATCCCGTACACGGCGAAGCGGCGCGGGTCGAACTGGTCGCTGCGACCGACGACGAGCGGCACCAGCGTGAGTGCGAGGGCGACGAACGTGCCGACGGGGACCGCGACCGACCGCGCGACCTCGACGGGTGCCTGCCGCAGCGCGAGGAGCTCGCCGGCCACCACCACGGCGGCGACCAGGCCGAGCAGGGACCCGAGCACCACGAGGACCGACCGTCGGGCTCCCCCACGGACCTCGCCCGCGAGCAGGTCGACCCTCAGTCGGAGAAGCTGTGCAACCATTCCATGCTCTCTGCCACGACGCGGCCGCCCGCGAGTTCGACGAACTTGTCCTCGAGGCTCTTGCGCCCGCGGACCTGCGCCATCGTGCCGGAGGCGAGGACCTTGCCGCCGACGATGATCGCGACGGAGTCGCACGTGCGCTGCACGAGCTCCATGGAGTGGCTGGAGAGCACCACGGTGCCGCCGCCGCGGGTGTACCGCCGCAGGATGTCCGTGATCGTCGCCGCGCTCACCGGGTCGACCGACTCGAACGGCTCGTCGAGCACGAGGACGCGCGGCGAGTGGATCAGGGTCGCGGCGAGCGCGATCTTCTTCGCCATGCCGACCGAGTAGTCGGCGACCTGGCGCCCGAGCGCCTCGCCGAGACCGAACGCCTCGGCCAGGTCGGTGCTGCGCTTCCGTGCGGTCGCACCGTCGAGCCCACGGAGCGTGGCCGAGTAGTGCAGCAGCTGCGCGCCGGTGAGCCGGTCGAACAGCCGGAGCCGGTCGGGCAGCACACCGAGGGCGCGCTTGGCCGCCGTCGGGTCGGACCAGACGTCGTGGTCGAGGACGGTCACGGTGCCCGCGTCGGGCCGGAGGAGACCGGTGACCATCGAGAGCGTGGTGGTCTTGCCGGCGCCGTTCGGTCCGACGACGCCGAAGATCGAACCCTGGCGGATCTCGAGGTCGACCTCGTCCGCGGCGAGGGTCTGGCCGTACCGCTTCACGAGGCCGCTCGCGCGGAGCACGACGGGCTGCTGCGCCTGTGCGGTCTGCGTCGCGGCGGCGGTGGCGGTCGGCTGGCGTCCGGGAGCGCGCTTCTCCTTCGCCGTGGAGCCGGCCGCAGCGGTCTTCGGCGTGCCCGCACGCTGGGTCGTCCCCGTGCTCGACGCGTCGTCCCCGGCCGCGCCGGAGCCGGTGGCGGTCGTGTCGGTGGGCTGTGCGGGCGTCGCGGGGCCCGAGGGTCGTGCGGCACGCCCCTTGCCCTTGCCCTTGCCCTTGCCCTTGCGGGGAGTGCGGTCCGACGCGGCGGCCGTGGCCGTCGGTGCGCCGGTCGCCGCAGCAGCGGTGGCGGGTGCGCTCGTCGCAGCAGCTGCCGGTCGCGCGGCGACGGCGGTCTCCGGGTCGGCGCCCTGGTCGGGTGCACCTTCGTCGTGGCCGACCGCGACGGCCGCACCCGTCGTGTCGTCGGTCATCTCGTCATCATCGGAGGCGTCGTCGCGCGCATCCTCGTCCCCCGTGTCGTCGTCGGCCGCGTCACCGGACGGTCCGTCCGCGTCCGCCAGCCAGGCGGCGTCGGACGTCGCGTACACGTCGTCGTCATCAGCTGCAGCCACCGCCCCACCGTACCAACGCGCCGGACGCGGCCGACCCCGACCGGCGGCGCGTCCGCGAGGGCCTCGGTACCGAACCGGTCACAGGATCACGAAATGAGCACGAAGCACGCGGGGGTGTACCCCGGAGCGCACTCGTTCCGTATCATTCACCAGGGCACGACGGAGTGTTCACCACATGGAAACCTGCCCGGACGGGCGCCCGTGGCCGCTCGTCCCCCGCACGAAGGTGCAGGAAGCGCACGCTCACGGCGAACTCGGACCCGGAGCGGGCACACTCGACGAGGCCCGCCCGTGCCCCACGCGGCGCGCGGGCGGACACCAGAAGGGACCAGCATGACCACGCAGATCGTCATCCTCGCAGCGGGGATGGGCAGCCGACTCGGTCGGAGCCTGCCGAAGCCGCTGACCGAACTCAGCGACGGCCGCACCATCATGCAGCAGCAGTTCGACAACATCCGAGCCGCCTTCGGCTCGAGCGCCCGCGTCACGATCGTCGTCGGCTACAAGTCCGAGTACATCGTCGAGGCGTTCCCCGAGGCGAACTTCGTCTACAACGAGTCCTACGACTCGACGAACACGTCGAAGAGCCTGCTGCGCGCGCTCAAGGCGACCGGCAAGAGCGGCGTCCTGTGGATGAACGGCGACGTCGTCTTCGACCCGCGCGCCCTCGTCCGTGCCGCGGACATGATGGACCAGGACCGCTCGTTCGTCAGCGTCAACACCGAGAAGGTCTCCGACGAGGAGGTCAAGTACACGGTCGACGCCGACGGCTGCATCAAGGAACTCTCGAAGCGGGTCGTGGGCGGACTGGGCGAGGCCGTCGGCATCAACTACGTCTCCTCGCGCGACAAGCAGGCACTCATCCGCCAGCTCGGCCGCGTCGACGACCAGGAGTACTTCGAGGGCGGCATCGAGGCTGCCATCGCCGAGGACGGGCTACGCTGGTCGCCGATCGACATCTCCGACCTGTACGCGGTCGAGATCGACTTCGCCGAGGACCTCCAGCGCGCGAACGACCTGTTCGCCTGAACCACCGTCAGGACCCCCTCGGCGGTTCCGCCCGGAGGGAAGCCGCGTGACCACAGCGAGTGCGCCGACCGCGCCCGCGACGACTGCATCGACGTCGTCCCGGAGCGCCGGTCGGCGGTACCGCCAGGCACTCTGGCTGCTGACCGTGCGGGACCTGCGCGTCCGGTACTCGACGTCCGCGCTCGGGTACCTGTGGTCGATCCTCGACCCGCTGGTGATGTCGGCGATCTACTGGTTCGTCTTCACCCAGGTCTTCCACCGGGGATCGGTGGGCGAGGAACCGTACATCGTCTTCCTGCTGTCGGCGTTGCTGCCGTGGATGTGGTTCACCGGAGCGGTGTCGGACTCGACGCGGGCCTTCACGAAGGAGGCGAAGCTGATCCGGTCGACGACGATCCCCCGGAGCATCTGGGTCGCCCGGGTGAACGCCTCGAAGGGCATCGAGTTCATGCTGAGCCTGCCGGTGCTCGCGGTCTTCGCGATCGCCGCCGGTGCGCACCTGCACTGGGAACTGGCGCTGTACCCGCTGGCCATCGTGCTGCAGTGCGCCCTGGTCTACGGGATCGGGCTGATCGTCGCACCCCTGGTCGTCTTCTTCCGTGACCTGGAACGCGCCGTGAAGCTCGTCCTGCGGTTCCTGTTCTACGCATCGCCGATCATCTACGGCACGCAGGCCCTGCCCGACCGGCTGCACGACATCGCCGCACTGAACCCGCTCAGCGGTATCTTCGGCCTGTACCGCTCCGCGTTCTTCCCCGGCCAGCTCGACTGGCTCGAGGTCGGCGTGTCGGTGGTGGTCACAGCCGTGGTCCTCGCCGTCGGTCTCGTCGTGTTCCGCCGGAGCGAGCACCGCGTCCTGAAGGAGCTGTGATGACCGCGACCGACCGGACCGCGCCGTCCACGAGCGTGGCGCCCGTGATCTCCGTGCGCGACGCCGGGATCCGGTTCAAGCGCAACCGCCGCGCGAGCCGGAGCTTCAAGGACCTGTTCGCCGGGAGCAACCGCCGCAAGCGCGCGGACGAGTTCTGGGCGCTCCGCAACGTGTCGTTCGACGTCCGACCGGGCGAGGCCATCGGCGTCGTCGGACGCAACGGTCAGGGGAAGTCCACCCTGCTCAAGCTCGTCGCGCAGGTCATGCTGCCGGACGAGGGACGGATCCGTGTCGATGCGGGTGTCGCTCCGCTCATCGAGATCACCGGCGGCTTCGTCGGCGACCTCACCGTCCGGGACAACGTGTACCTGACAGCGGGTCTGCACGGGATGTCCCGGGCCGAGATCCGCGACGCCTTCGACGAGATCATCGACTTCGCCGAGATCGGCGACTTCGTCGACACCCCCTACAAGCACCTGTCGAGCGGCATGAAGGTGCGCATCGCGTTCGCGGTGATCTCGCGGTTGGACGAACCGGTGATCCTGGTGGACGAGGTCCTGGCGGTGGGTGACAAGAGCTTCCGCGAGAAGTGCTACAAGCGCATCGAGGAGCTGCTGTCCGGTGGCCGGACGCTGTTCTTCGTCTCGCACAACGACAAGGACCTGCGTCGCTTCTGCGACCGGGGGCTCTACCTCGACAAGGGGCGTCTGCAGCTCGACGACACGATCGAGGCAGCCCTGGCGCGGTACGCGGCCGACCACGGGGCCTGAGCTCCGCTCCTCCACACCCGGGCCCCGCCGTCCCCTCGTCCACAAGCCGAGGCACCAGCGCACTCCCCCGGGCTCCCGACGTCGGCCCCTCCCCCTACCGTGGCCCGCATGCACCACCCACCCACGGCCTACGCAGTCCCGTTCACCGTCGACCGATCCTGGGCACCACGTCGCTACGACCTGGTGAACACCGGGCCGGAGCCGCTCCACGCGATCTCCCTCACGCACCTCGGCAGCGGGTACTGCCCGCCGCTGGCGGTCAACCGTCTCGACCCGGGTCGATCCCTGTCGATCGCGGTGTTCGGCGCCGACCCCGAGCAGACCGGCATCGTGGTCGTCCGGTGGCGGCGCCCGGACCGTTCCGAGTACCTGTGGCGGATGTCACTCGTGGGCGACCGTCTGGTCGGCCTCGCGTCGTGACGACCGCAGGGTCAGCCCTCGCCGCGCTCCCGGGCGACCTCGTGCCAGCGCGCCACGAGACGGTCGACGGCAGCGTGCAGCCGGCGCGTCGCGACGCCGGGTGTGGTGTCGCCGAAGTACCGCTCGACCCAGTGCTGCAGCGTCGCGAGCTCCTCGGCGTCGTTCGCGGCGGCGTCCACCCGCGCGACCACGTCGGCGGCGTCCTCGGCGAGCAGCCAGTTCGCGGCGCCGAGGTACCCGCGCTCGTCCACGTCGGCCTCGGGTGCCGCAGGACGCGTCACGAGCAGCGGCTTGCCGACGGCCAGTCGGTCGTAGATCATCGCGCTGATGTCGGTCACGGCGACGTCCGCGTCCGCGAGCTGCCACCCGAGCTGCGGGCCGTCGTCGTACACGTGGTGCGCAGACGGGTCGGCGGCGTTCGCGGCGGTGATCGCGGCGACGATGCGCTCGTGGGCAGCACGGTAGTCCTGGTCGAGCACGCCGCTGCGCGGGTGCGGCCGGTACACCAGCCGGTGTCGACCGGTCGCGAGCAGGCGCTCGGCGAGCTCGACCCCGTGCGACGCGATCGAGCCGTACGCGGCGGCGGCGCGGTCGCCCTCCCACGTGGGCGCGTAGAGCACCACGGTCCGGTCGTCGTGGGGGTACGGCACCGCACCGGCGAAGTGGTCGGCCTGCGGGCGTCCGATGGCGATGGTGCGGCGGTCCACGTCGTAGTCCCACAGGGCGGCACGCAGGCGGTCCCGGGCGGCGTCTCCCGCGATCAGGGCGTAGTCGTACGCCTTGAACTGGTTGGTGGTCATGTACATCTTGTCGCTCTCGCCGTGGTTGACGAAGACGTGCCACATGCGCCCGTACCGCATCATCTGGAAGTTGCGGGCGTTCTGGTTGACGTACAGGACGATCTTCGGTGCCTGCTCCTCGACGAACCGTTCGAGGTCGACGACCTGGCGGGCGTACACCGCCGGGACGGGCGACTCGTCGAGCAGGGTCGTCATCGTGCCGGGGCTGCGGGAGATGATCGCGACGGGGTGCTCGCGGGCGAGTTCCGCCAACGGCGCGTACCACTGCCGGAGCTGGTACATGTTCACCTTGCCGTCGGCGAAGTAGACCGCGACCTCGATCGAGCGCGGTGCGAGCTCCGGGACCTCCGGGAGCCGGCGGTCGAGCTCCCGCCGGTTCTGACGGGCACGCAGCAGGCGGCGGGCGAGACGGATCGCGGTCCGGACGTCCTTGGTGATCGGCATGGTGGTCCTCAGGCTACGGGCGGTTGCTGGGCGGTGTGCTCGGCGACGACGGCAGTGACGAAGGGTGTGGTGCGGGCAGCGACGGGGTGCTCGACCGCGGACGCCCGGTCGGGGCGCCGGGACGTCCGGGCGGCGGAGTCAGACGACGGGTGGCCGACCGGCCAGCGTCATCCGGGCGATGGTCAGCCACCCCATGGGCCGCGACGGTCCGCAGTCCGCCGTCCAGCCCTCCCGGATCCCCGCGAACCACGTCCGCAGGCGCACCGGGTGTCGCCACCAGCGAGCGATCTGGATCGCGGCCCACGACCCGACGTAGACGGGTCGCAGTGCCACCGGCAGGTTGCGGCGTGCCAGGAACACGCGGTTGCGGGCGTTCAGCCGGACGTACTCGGCGTGCCGGGCGGGGTCGATCGCCGGGTGGTGCGCGACCAGGTCGCCGGCGTACCAGGCGCGTCGACCGGCGTCCCACACACGCCACGCCAGCTCGATGCCCTCGTGCGCGTAGAAGTACGGTGCACCCCACCCGCCGACGGCGCGGTGGACGTCCATCGGCAGGAGCACGGCCCCCTCCCACACCGAGAAGACCGGCGACGAGTCGGTCGCAGCGCCCTTGCGGATGCGCGGCACCCAGCGACGGGGGTTCGCCGATCCGGTCGGATCGACCACCCGCGGCTGCACCAGGCCGAGCGACGGGTCGCGTTCGAGCAGTGCCACGGCGTCACGCAGGAAGGTCGGCGACGGGATCGACGCGTCGTCGTCGAGGAAGAACACGTAGTCGCCGTCGACGACTGCTGCTCCGGCGTTGCGACCGGCGGGGATCCCGACGTTCTCGGGCAGCGCGAGCGCACGGACGCCCTCGGGCAACCCCGTCGGCTCCCAGCCGTTGCCGACGCACACGACGTCGAGCTCGACGTCCTGCTGCGCGAGCACGCTCGTCAGCCCACGGCGGAGGTCGTCCGGACGGGTGCCCTGGGACAGGCTCACGACGGCGATGCGCGGGCGCTGCCGGTGCGGGACGGCGTTCCGACGGTGGGTCCCGGGCAACGCCTCCGGTGTGGCGCCCGTCGTCGCTCCCGAGGTCATGCCCGCACCCGCTTCGACGAGATGATGGCGACGAAGTGACCGGCCGTGGCGAGGACGGCGAGCGGCAACAGCGCCCCGACCAGGACCCGGTCGACCAGCGGGCTGCCGACGACGAGCCCGAGCAGTGCGAACACGAACGCCAGGATGGTCAGCTCGACCGAGTGGTACAGGCGGTGGAAGGGCAGGAAGCGTGCGAAGCGACGCAGCGTCGCCAAGCGCCGCCCGGACGGGGCCGTGCCGGCGTCCCGGCGGTCGACGAGCTTCTCGAGCCCGGCGTTCGCGCGGGCGACGTGGACCATGTCGTTGAGCGCCTTGTTGAGCACGATCACCAGGCCGAGCGCGCACCCGATCGTCGTCCACATCCAGTCCGCGCCGTGGACCGGCCAGGTCGCGGCGCGGACGCCGAGCGCGATCGGGATGAGTCCCTCGGTCGTGTAGTGCCCGACCTTGTCGAGGAACACCCCGGCGGGCGACCGGGTGCCGCGCCACCGGGCGACCTCACCGTCACAGCAGTCCACGAGCATCTGCAGCTGACCGAGCACGAGTGCGAGCAGTGCACCCCAGATGCCCGGGATCAGCAGCGCGGCGGCGACGCTCCACCCCACCAGGATCATCAGGCCGGTCACCTGGTTCGCCGAGACCCGCGTCCTGAGCAGCACCCAGGTCAGGTACGGCGACACGTCGCGCAGGTAGAGCGACGCCGTCCAGTGCTCGGCGTTCGCCCGCGAGCGGACCTCGTCGGGTTGGGCGACCGCACGGAGTTCGGCGATCGAGGTCGGGCGGGCGCTGCCGCGGCCGGTGGTGTCGTCGGTCAAGGGGTCAGGTCACCGTCCCGTGTGCGTGGTCAGCTCGGAGGTCCGGGTCAGGAACCCGATGATGAAACCGATGCCCCAACCGACGTGGATGCAGGGCAGCACGACGATCAGCCAGAGCATCGTGGGCAGCCCGGAACGCCGCGCCACGAGGACGGCGCCGAGCACGACGAAGAGCAGGTAGACGGCGGGGACGACGAAGCCCAGCGCCGCCCAGGCGACGGGCGACCCGAGCACGGCACCGACGATGCCGACGAGTCCGGCCACGATCCCGAGCGCCATCGCCACGACCATCGCCGGGGGCGCGAAGTACCGCAGGCCGTTGTTCGCCGGGAAGCGTCGGGCGAGCTCACCGCGCCACAGGCCCGTCGCGACGAACTGGCGCACCAGTCGTCGGAGGCTCGGCCGCGGCCGGTAGGTCACCACGAGTTCCGGGGTGAACCACACCGTGCCACCGGTCTGGCGCAACCGCCGGTTGAGTTCCCAGTCCTGGCCGCGCTTGATGCCCTCGTCGAAGAGTCCGACCTCGAACAGCCGGTCGCGTCGGAACACCCCGAGGTAGGCGGTCTCGGCCGGACCGGCCTTGCCACCGACGTGGTGCGGTGTCCCACCGAGGCCGACCCGGCTGCCGTAGGCGAGGGCGACAGCACGCTCGAACGGCGTGCGGCCCTCGGCGTGCATGATGCCACCGACGTTGTCCGCACCCGACTCGAGCAGCACGCGGACCGCGATCCGGGTGTAGTCCGACGGCAGCACCGAGTGGGCGTCGACCCGGATCACGATCGGGTGCACCGATGCTCGGATGGCGACGTTGAGCCCGGCGGGTGTGGAGCCGACGGGGTTCTCGATGGCCCGGACACGAGGATCGGCGGCGCTCATCTCGGCGACGAGTTCGTTCGTCCCGTCGATCGACGGTCCGAGCGCGAGGATCACCTCGAACGGACCCTCGTAGTCCTGCTCCAGCAGGCTCCCGACCGCCGCACGGACCTCGGTGACCTCGTTGAGCACCGGCATCACGTACGAGACCCCCGGCAGGGGCTGTCCGTCTGTCTGCATGCGGTCCTCGGGGTCGTGGCTGACGCGCGGAGCGCACCGTGGACCGGTACCGCCCCGGAGAGCAGCCATGAGCCTATCAAGCGGCCGGAGCACCCACCTGCGTCGGACCCGCCAGGGCGCCGACCGGCGGACCGCACCACGAGCCGCGGCGTGGCCGGACGACGGACGGGAGGCGCGGTGCCAGCCGGCACCGCGCCTCCCGTCCGTCGCTGGTCGCGTCAGCTCTTGTAGGTCCCGAGCGTGACGTCGGCCTCGCGCGTCTGACCGTCGCGGACGTAGGTGATCGTCGTCTTCGCACCGCCGGCGAAGAAGCGGACCTGCGCGGTCAGGTCGGTGGCGTCCGCCACCGATGCCGAGCCGATCTTCGTCACGACGTCGCCCTTCTGCAGACCGGCGTCCGCCGCCGCTCCGCCGGACGACACCGACTTGATGAGCGCACCCATCTGGGTGGCGTTCGCGTCCTCGGAGGCGTCGCCGACCGTCGCGCCGAGCAGACCGTGCGTCGCCGACCCGTTCTCACGGATCTCGTTCGCGACGCGCTGGACCAGGTTCGCCGGGATGGCGAAGCCGACACCGATGCTGCCCGACTGCGCGTCGGAGGACTGGGAGCTGCCCGCGCTCGCGATCGCGACGTTGATGCCGATCAGCTTGCCCTTCGAGTCGAGCAGGGCGCCGCCCGAGTTGCCGGGGTTGATCGACGCGTCGGTCTGGATGACCGGCAGCGAGACGGTCGTCTTGGTGGAGGATCCGCCGTTGCCCGGGAACTCGAACGGGCTGTCGCCGTTGCCGCCCTCGTTCGAGTCGCCGCCCTGGCTGGGGGCGCTCGAGGCGACCTGGATGCTGCGGTTCAGGGTCGAGACGATGCCGTCGGTGACGGTGTTCGACAGGCCGAGCGGCGCGCCGATCGCGACGGCGGTGTCACCGACGTTGAGCTCGGAGGAGTTCGCGAAGGAGATCGGCTTGGTGCCGGTCGCGTCGATCTTGATGACCGCGAGGTCGACCGTCGGGTCGGTGCCGACGAGCTTCGCCGGGTAGATCCTGCCGTCGGACGTCGTGACCGTGATCGTGCCGTTCGAGCTGTCACCGTCGAGGGTCACCACGTGGGTGTTCGTGACGATGTACCCGTCCTTCGTGAAGAAGACACCGGAGCCGGTGCCGCCCGCGGAGCCCGAGGAGACGTTGATCGTGACGACGGACGGCGTCGCCTGCGCGGCGACCGCGGTCACGACGGTGGCGTTGTTGTAGTCGTTGACCGTGAGGTTGCCGCCGTTCTGCGACGAGCCGGAGCCGATCACGGTGGTGCCGCCGCCCTGGGCTGCACCGGCCGCCCAACCGGCGCCGCCGCCGACCAGGCCGGCGAGCACCAGACCCGCGACGATCGGCAGGACGAGCTTGTTGCGGCCGCCCTTCCCGTTCGCGGTCGTGCCCACTGCGGCACCCGTGGCGGTCCCGGTCGCCGCACCCGCGGCAGCGCCGCCGAAGTAGTGGCCGTTGCGCTGGTTCGAGCCGTCCACGTCGCCGAAGGCGCTGGCGGACGAGGGGGCCTGGGCGGAGCCGGGGTACGAGGCGCTCTGCGGTGCGCCGTACTGCGAGCCGACCTGCGGCGTGCCCTGGGCGTACTCGCCGTAGCGGGGCTGGCCCTGGGACCGGCCGTACTGGTCCTGACCGTACGGGGTCGGGTTCTGGGTCTGGCCGTACTGGCTCTGGCCGTCCTGGCCGTACTGGCTCTGGTCGTACTGGTTCTGGCTCTGGCCGTACTGGTTCTGGCTCTGGCCGTACTGGTTCTGGCTCTGGCCGTACTGGTTCTGGTCCTGGCCGTACTGGCTCTGGCCGTACTGGCCCTGGCCGTACTGGCTCTGTCCGTACTGGCTCTGTCCGTACTGGCCCTGGTCCTGGCCGTACTGGCTCTGACCCTGGCCGTACTGGCTGTGCCCGTACCGGTCGTCGTCCTGGCCGTGGGCGCTCTGGCCGGACGCGCTCTGTCCGTCGCCCCGCCCGTGGTGTGCGTTGTCGGAGCCGTAGGGGCTCGCCTGCTGCACGGCATCGCTGCCGTCGCGGTCGCGGTCGATGGTCGGGTAGGGCGCGGTGTAGCGGTCCGTCGTGGTGTCGGTCCCCGCAGCGATGACGTCGGTCTCGGCCCCGTGGGCGTCGTCGATGACGTCGGTGTGGTCGTGGTCCGTACGGCGGTCGGCGGGCTGTCCGGAGACGTCCTGCGTCGACGTGCCCTCGCCGGAGGTGGCGCGCGAGGCGTCCTCGGCTGCGGCCCGGTGGTCGGTTTCCTCGGGGCGGTTGTCGTCGCCCTGGCCGTGTGGCGTGGTGTCGGTCATGCTGGACGTGCTCCTTTCAAGCTCGTGCAGTCTTCCGGACCCACCTGAGCGGTGCTCCTGCTGGCGCTGCAAGCGACCTATGGCGATCTTATGCGTGGGCTGTGGACGCGTTCCCGGTCTCGCGGCGCCGGGTGACCCGCAGAGCGCGCGCTGCCGACCCGTCCGACTAGGTTGGGGCCTCCAGGCCGTCGACCCGCGCCGCGCGCACCGGAGGGACCACCATGCACCGCACCGGACCCTGGCTCCGAGCTGCCGAGGGAGCGATGCTGCTCGGTCCCGACGGTGTCCCTGCGCCGACCGTCTTCGCCGAGATGAGCGCGCTCGCTGCCGCCACCGGCGCCGTCAACCTCGGCCAGGGCTTCCCCGACCAGGACGGCCCGGTCGAGGTGCTCGACGCCGCGGTCGACGCGATCCGCCGCGGTGTGAACCAGTACCCGCCCGGCCGCGGGGCGCCGGAGCTCCGGGAGGCGATCGCCGAGCACCAGGCGCACTGGTACGGGCTGACGGTCGACCCGGACCGCGAGGTCCTCGTCACCGCCGGCGCGACCGAGGCCCTCGCCGCGACGCTGCTCGCGTTCGTCGAGCCGGGCGACGAGGTCGTCACCTTCGAGCCCTTCTACGACGCGTACGGGGCGCTGATCCGTCTCGCCGGCGGCACCCACGTCACGGTTCCCCTGACGGCACCGGACTTCCTGCCGGACGAGGACACCCTGCGTGCCGCGTTCACCGACCGCACGCGGGTCGTGCTGGTGAACACACCGCACAACCCGACCGGGCGGGTCCTCCCCCGCGAGGTCCTGGCCACCGTCCTCGAGCTCGCCGAGCGGCACGACGCCCTGGTCGTCACCGACGAGGTGTACGAGCACCTCACCTTCGGCACACCGCACGTCCCCGTCGCGACCCTGCCCGGTGCAGCGGACCGGACGATCACGATCTCCAGCGCTGGCAAGACCTTCAGCACCACCGGCTGGAAGATCGGCTGGCTCACGGCGGCACCCGCACTCGTCGAGGCCGTCGTCTCGGTCAAGCAGTACCTGACGTTCGTGAACGGGGCTCCCTTCCAGCCCGCGGTCGCAGCCGGGCTCCGTCTGCCCGACGAGGTGTTCCACGGCATCGCGCGGGAGCTGTCCGAGAAGCACGAACTGCTCGCGGGCGGACTCCGCGCGTCGGGCTTCGAGGTGATGCACCCGGACGGTGGGTACTTCGTCCTCGCGGACACCGCACCGCTCGGGTACGACGACGCCCGGGAGTTCTGCCTGCGGCTCCCCGGACTCGCCGGGGTCGTCGGCGTCCCCGTGTCGGCGTTCGTCCGACCGGAGCGCGCGGCGGGCTACCGGTCGCTCGTGCGCTTCGCGTTCTGCAAGCGCCGCGACGTCCTGTCCGAGGCCGTCAGCCGCCTCGCAGCCCTCGGCCCGACCCGCTGACCCGGAGGCGCCCCCACCCTCCCCCACGGCGCACCCCGTGCTCCGGCGCGCCGCACCCGACGTGCACGTCCGCAGCCGTCGTCCCGCGCTGGCCAGCCGAGCGGGCCTCTTCTGCACTTCTCGCCGCACCGAGCCGCCGTTACCGCCCGCTCGGCGAGGCCGGTCACCCGGTCACCGCGAGCGGGCCTTCTCTGCTCGTATCGGCGCACAGAGCCGCCGTTTCCGCCCGTCCGGCGAGCGCCGGCCACCCGGTCCCCCAGCCACCGCGAGCGGGCCTCTTCTGCACGTCTCGGCGCACCGAGCCACCGTTTCCGCCCGTTCGACGAGCGCCGGTCCCCTGTCACCGCGAGCGGGCCTTCTCTGCACGTCTCGCCGCCCCCAGCCGCCGTTTCCGCCCGTTCGGGGAGCCCCGGTCCACCCAGCCACCGCGAGCGGGCCTTCTCTGCACGTCCCGCCGCACTGAGCCGCCGTTTCCGCCCGTCCGGGGATCGCAGCTCGTCGTGCCGACACCGGCTGACGCCGGCGGTCCCCGCGAGCGGGTCGTTCCTGCACCCTTCGACACGCGGCTTTCCCGGTTCCGCCCGTTCGCCGTCGTGCGCTGGTCCGCGCTGTTCGTCCGCTCGCAGCAGAGGGCGAACACGACTGCACCAGGGGGTGCGAGCGGGCGGAATCGAGGGCGGAGCTCGCGCCGCGATGCCGGTTCCGCCCGCTCGGGGAGACAGACGTGCGGCAGAGGCGCGGGCAGGCGCAGCCCGGGTCGCACGGGCGCGGGCGAGCGCACAGTCCGTGCCCGTGCGGGGCGTGCGCTCAGCGCGGGTGCACGTCGAACCGACGGAGCGCGAGCGAGGGGTTGACCGCACGGACAGCCTCGGTGGTCGCGGTGTCGACCGTCGCGACGACGGTGCCGGGCTGGGCTCCGCCGGCGGCGACCGCGACACCGGCGGGGTCGATCACCACGGAGTCGCCGATACCGATCGGCCCGGTCTGACCGACCCCGACGACCCAGACCGTGTTCTCGATCGCACGGGCGGTCAGCAGTGTGCGCCAGTGGTGTTCCTTCCCGGGGCCGCGCACCCACTCGGCCGGCAGGACCACCGCGTCGGCTGCGCCGACCTCGGGTGCGGCCAGGCGCCGGGTGACCTCGGGGAAACGCAGGTCGTAGCAGGTCTCCAGGCCGATGCGGACCCCGCCGAGCTCGAACACCGGTAGCTGGTCGGCATCGCCCGACTCGATGCGGTCGGACTCCTTCGACCCGAACGCGTCGTACAGGTGCACCTTCCGGTAGGTCGCCGCGATCGATCCGTCGGCCAGCACCGCGACCAGGGTGTTCCGGAACCGTCCCGGCGTCCCCGCGGTCTCGGCCACACCCACGACGAGCGCGATGGCGTGCTGTCGCGCGATCGCCCGGAGCCCGGTCACGAAGGGCCCGTCGAGCGGCTCGGCGGCGGCGACGAACCGGTCGTCGATCTCGGCGCTGAAGTACGACGTGTACTCGGGCGTCACGAGCAGGTCGACCCCGCGCTCGGCGGCGTCCTCGGCAGCGGCCTGCACGGTGCGGAGGTTGGCTGCCGTGTCGTCGACGGGAGCGAACTGCGCGGCGGCGACGGTGAGGGTTGCCATGGCCCGAGCGTAGCCGCGGCACGTCCTCGCTGAACGCAGCAGCGAGGACGACGAGCACGACCAGCACGACCAGCACGACCAACGCGACCAGCACGCCGTGCACGACCCAGCACGCGGTGCACGACCAGCAGGCCTCGCACGTCCGGGTGGAACGACGAAGGCCCCGGTCCGAGTGGACCGGGGCCTTCTTGTGACGCTTGGTTGCGGGGGCAGGATTTGAACCTACGACCTCTGGGTTATGAGCCCAGCGAGCTACCGAACTGCTCCACCCCGCGGCACATCCAATAGCCTACACACCCCGGTGGCGGGGCACAAATCGAGTGCCCCGCCACGGCGTGTCAGTTGCCGTTCTCGGCTTCGGTCGCGGCCTCGATGGCGTCCTGCAGGCGCTTGTCCGCCTCGGCCGCAGCGACCAGGTCGTTGTCGGCGTAGGCCTTCTGGCGGTCCTGCAGCGCGCTGCGGGCGTCGGCCAGGGCCCGGTCGAGCGCCTGGTTGCCGGTGTCGCTCGACGAGCTGCCCGAGCCGCCGGAGGAGGACCCTCCGGACGACGAACCGGAGTCTCCTGAGGAGTCGGACGATCCCGAACCCGAGTCGGCCGAGCCCGAGCCCGACGAGCCCGAGCCCGACGAACCCGAGTCCGACGAACCGGTCGAACCCGACCCGTTCGCCGCGCCCTGGTCACCGGCGGCAGCACCGGAGTCACCGTCGAACAGCTCGTTGAGCGCCTGGTCGAGGGTGTCCTCGAACGCGATCTTGTCGCCGAAGGCCACGAGCACCTTCTGCAGCAGCGGGTACGAGCCACTCGAGGTCGACTGGACGTAGACGGGCTGGACGTAGAGGAACCCACCGCCGACCGGCAGCGTCAGCAGGTTGCCCTGCTTCACGGTCGAGTTGCCCCGCTTCAGGATGTTCAGCTCCTGCGACACGGTGGTGTCACCGTTGAAGAGGCTCTGCACCTGCGCCGGACCCGGGATGTTGTCCGTCTTCGGCATCGTCAGCAGCGTGAGCTTGCCGTAGTTCGACGCCTTCTCGCCCTTGCCGGCACCACCCGCGTCGGAGTCCACCGCCAGGTACCCGGTCAGCACGTTGCGGTTGTTCGCTCCGGCCGACTGCTGCGGGATGTAGGTCGTGTACAGCGAGTAGGCGGTGTCCTGCCCCGGCACCTTCATCGTCAGGTAGTACGGGTCCTGCAGGTTGCCCTGCGACGCCGTGGTCCTGGTACCGAGGGCGTTCGTCGTCGTCTGCGACACCGTGTCCGAGTTGGCCTCGGAGTCGGTCGTGCCCGTGGTGGTCTCCTGCGGGGTGTTCCACGCGTCGTCACCCGAGTAGAACGAGTTCGCGTTCGTCACGTGGTACGTGCCGAGGATCGAGCGCTGCACCTTGAACAGGTCGGTCGGGTAGCGCACGTGGTCGAGGAGTTCCGCGCTCATCTGCGAGACCGGCTGCGTCGACGTGGGGAAGATCTTCTGCCACGTCTTGAGCACCGGGTCCTCGGTGTCCCACGCGTAGAGCGTCACCTTGCCGGTGTACGCGTCGACGGTGGCCTTCACCGAGTTGCGGATGTAGTTCACCTGGTCCGTGCGGAACGCCGACGAGTCGGTCCCGGCGACCGTGTCCGACAGGCTCTGGCTCTGGGAGTACGGGTAGGCGTCGCTCGTCGTGTAGCCGTCCACGATCCACTGGATGCGGTGGTCGACGATCGCCGGGTACGCGTCACTGTCGAGCTTCAGGTACGGAGCGACCTTCTGCACGCGCTGGATCGGGTCGCGGTCGTACAGGATCTGCGAGTCGCGGTTCACCGCGTCCGACAGCAGGATCTGCTCCGACTGGAACTTCGCCGCGTAGACGAGGCGGTTGAAGAACCCGCCGAGGCTCGGCCCGCCGTTGCCCTGGTACGTCGTCGTGGCGTTGCCGCCGTCGCTGTCGTCGGAGCCGGCCGGGTAGTCGAGCTCGATGTTCTTCGAGCCCTCGGGTCCGCCCACGATGGAGTACGGCGGCGAGGTCTCACCGAAGTAGACGCGCTCCTGGTAGTTGCCGAGCTGCCCGTTCGACGGGATGCCGGACTCGAGGAACACCGGCTTGCCGTCGCTCGCGCGCTGGTTGCCGTAGGCCGCGGTGACACCGAAGCCGTGGGTGTAGACGAACGTCCGGTTGTACTGGGTGTTCGCCTGCGAGCTGAGCCCGTCGAGGTCGATGTCGCGGACCGCGATGACGGTGTCCTCGGTCTGGCCGTCGATGTCGTAGCGGTCGACGTCCAGCTGGTCGGGGAACTGGTAGTACTGCCGGTACTGCTGCAGCTGGCTGAACGTGTCCGAGACGATCTTCGGGTCGATCAGACGGATGTTCGCCGTGGTCTGGGCGTCCTGCGCCAGCGCGCCGGAGCTCGCCTCGGTCGTGGCGTCGTAGTTCTGCTCCTGCACCCCGCTCACGCCGTACGCGTCGCGGGTGGCCTTGATGTTGCGCTCGATGAAGGCCGACTCGTAGGTCCGCTCCGACGGCTTCACCTGGATGCGCTGGACGATCCAGGGGTAGATGCCGCCGATGACGATCGCCGCGACGAGCAGCAGCCCGGTGCCGACGATCGAGATGCGCCAGCGGCCGATGACGGCGGTGACGATGAAGAGGATCGCGACGATCGCCGCGATGCCCGCCATGATCTCGCGCCCCGGGATGACGGCGTTGACGTCGGTGTACTGCGCACCCGTGATGAGCGGGTTGTCCTTCGTCAGCGCGGCGTACTGGTCGAGCCACAGGCTGACGGCCTGCAGCGCCACGTAGACCGCTGCGGTGACGGCGAGCTGGACGCGCGCGGCCTTCGAGATGCGGACCTCGCGACCGCCGAAGCGGAGCGCGCCGTAGAGGTAGGTCGCGGCGAGCGCGGCGATGCCGGCGATGAGGACGACGGCCGACGAGTACGCCACGATCGAGCGCCAGAACGGCAGCTCGAACACGTAGAACCCGATGTCCAGCCCGAACTGCGGGTCCTTCTGGCCGAACGGGGTCCGGTTGAAGTACTCGAGCACCATGCTCCAGCGACCGGCGGTCGCGAGCCCGGCGAACAGGCCGAGGACGACCGGGATGCCGATCATGACCGCGCGGCGCAGGGGCTCGATGACCTGCTGGTAGCGGTCGAGCTGCGAGTTGAGCTTGGCGTAGACCGGGCGGAAGCGGAAGGCGAGCGCGATGCTCACGTAGACCGGGACCGCCATGCCGAGGAACCCGGCCACGAACATGAGCGTGCCCGCGATCCAGCGCGTGGTGAGGACCTGCTGGAACCCGAGCTGCGCGAACCACGCGTAGTCGGTGTACAGGCTGGCGAAGATGAAGAAGCCGATCACCAGTGCGGCCAGCACGATGATCGTGACCACGATCGGGACCCGCGGCGAACGCCGCCCAGCAGTGCCCGAGGTGGACGAGGTTGTCGTCACTTGATGTGCTCCAGACGTGTCGGACCGGCGGGCCCGGCGCGCCGGGCCGTCAGTGCTCCGATCCTATTGGTCCGGACCGACAGCGAAACTGTACGGGGACTCAGGAAGGCGAGCCGAGCCTCCAGGCCGGTCGGCCGGGAGGCGCGGATCGCGTCGAGCGCGCACGTCGCGCCGTGCGGGTGATCGGGTCAGGAGCCGCAGCGTGCGAGCCCGGCGGTGCTCTTCCCCGCGGCGATCGTCTCGAGGTCGGTGACCGCCTGGTCGAGCGTGGCGACCTTGTAGACGTCGAGTCCGTCCGGCACGTGGCCGACGACCTCGTCGCAGTTGTCGGCCGGCGCCAGGAACACGGTCGCACCGGCGTCCTTCGCGCCGTAGAGCTTCTGCCGGATGCCACCGATCGGGCCGACCTCGCCGTCCGCGGTGATCGTGCCGGTGCCCGCGACGTGCTTCCCGCCGTTGAGCTCGCCCGGCGTCAGCTCGTCGATGATCCCGAGCGCGAACATCATGCCGGCGGACGGGCCGCCGACGTCCTGCAGCGCGATCTTCACGTCGAAGGGGAAGTCGTACCGTTCGGTGACGCCGACCCCGAGGAGCGGGGTCCCCTGCTCCTCGCGGGGGGTGACCTCGACCTGCTCGCGCTTCCCGTCGCGCAGCAGCGTCACGGTCGCCGGCGACGAGGTCCCGTGCTCCGCGACCGCCGCGCGGAGCGACCCGGCGTCGACGTTCTCGGTCAGCTGCTCCCCGTCGAAGGCCGTGATGACGTCGCCCTCGCGGATGGTGCCGTCCGCGGCGGAGCCCTCCTGCACCGTCCCGACCCGGAGCTCGGTCGGCAGGTCGTGGCCCTGGTGGATGAGCGCGGCGGCGACGGCGGACTGCTGCGACGACCGCATGTCGGCCTCGTCCTGCTGGTTCACCTGCTCGGTGGTGGTGCCCTCCGGGTAGACGGCGCTCGCGGGGATGACCGCCTGGGAGCGCGAGAACAGCGCGCGGATCACGCTCGTCCACGACGGGCGGTTCGTGGCGTCGCCCTGGATGCCCACGGTGAGCATGTCGAGCGCGCCACCCGTCGGGTACGTCTCCGCCCCGTCGATCTGGATGAGCTCGACGTCCTTCGCGTCCTTGCCCTGCCCCTGCCGCTGCGTGCCGATCGTGTTGTAGACCGGCCCGGGCACCTCGATCAGGTAGGGGCTCGGCAGGAAGCTCGCCAGGAGTCCGAGCACGACCGCGCCGATGACGAACGCCCAGCCGACGGTGCGTGCGCGGGAACGGCGACGGGGCGCGGGGGCGAAGAGGGTCACGGACGTCCTTCCACGGGCGGGGCGCCCGCGGGTGCGGGCGGTGCACCCGCGCGCTGGCGGGTCGGTCGCCCGCGTGCTCGCAGGCTGTTCGCCCTCGGCGCAGCGGTCCGGGCGTCCCCTCGGGAGCATCCCGGGCGCGGCCCCGTGAGCAGCGGTTAGCGTAGTCGTCATGCCTGATCAACCGCAGCCGGGGCCGGACGACGACTTCCAGGAGATGCTGCGCAAGCTGCTCTCCGGAGAGGGACAGATCGACCCGTCGCAGCTCGCGGGCGCGGCCGGACTGCCGAACGACCCGGCGTTCGTGGCGAACCTGATGAGCCAGCTCCAGCGCGCGGCGCAGTCGGGCGGGGACGGCATCGACTTCTCGGTCGCGTCCGAGCGTGCGACCGCGATCGCGCGCGACGGCGGACACCCGGTCGACCCGGCGACCGCCCAGGCCTCGGACCAGGCGTTCCAGGTCGCCGCGCTCTGGCTGGACGAGGCCACGAGCGTCCCCGAGCTCACCGCGACGCCGAGCCTGTACACGCGGGAGCAGTGGGCGAAGGCCACGACCCCGGTCTGGGCGCAGATCGCCGAGCCGGTGGCGCTGAGCATCGCGAACGCGCTCACCGAGGCGATCGACCAGCGCGCGCCCGAGCAGCTCAAGGCCATGCTCGGCGACGTCTCGAAGGCGATGCGCGGCGTCGGCGGCGCCCTGTTCGCGATCCAGCTCGGCCAGGTCGTCGGGCAGCTGTCGAAGGAGGTCGTCTCCGGCGGCGACGTCGGCGTGCCGCTCCTGGACGAGCAGGTCGCCGCACTGCTGCCGCAGAACGTCGCCGAGTTCGCCGAGGGCCTCGACGTGCCCGAGGACGAGGTCCGGATCTACCTGGCCGTCCGTGAGCTCGCGCACGCCCGGCTCTTCCGCTCCGCCCGCTGGCTCCGGCTGCACATCATCTCGTCGATCACCGACTACGCACGGGGCATCCACATCCCGTTCGACCGGGTCGAGGAACTGGCCTCGGAGATCGACCCGACCAACCAGGAGCAGCTGCGCGACGCACTCGCGTCCGGGGCGCTCATCCCGCCGCGCACGCCCGAGCAGGAAGCCGCGCTCGGCCGGCTCGAGACGATGCTCGCGCTCGTCGAGGGCTGGGTCGACACGGTCACCGCCGCCGCGACCGTCCGGCTGCCGAAGTCCGACGCGATCGCGGAGATGGTCCGCCGTCGCCGTGCCGCCGGTGGTCCCGCCGAGTCGGCCTTCGCCACGCTCGTCGGCCTCGAGCTGCGCCCCCGCCGTCTGCGCGAGGCCGCTGCGCTCTGGCAGCGCGTCACCGAGGAGTTCGGGGCCGAGGAGCGCGACGCCCTGTGGTCGCACTTCGACGCCGTGCCGACGTCCGAGGACGTGGACGACCCGGACGCCTTCGTGCTGCGGCTGCGGAACCCGGGTCGCTCCGCCGAGGACGACGCGTTCGACAAGGCGCTCGAGGACCTGCTCAACGACGCCTCCGGCGACCGCCCGCGCGAGGACGAGAGCGGCGGCATCGAGGACGAGGGTGGCCCCGCGGACGACCGCGCTGCGGGCGACGACACCCCCGGCGCCGGACCCCGCTAGTTCTCCACAGATCGTGACGGCCGGTCCCCACGGGGCCGGCCGTTCCGCCAGCGTGGGTGCATGGGCATCCGCATCGACCCCACGCTCGAGTTCGTCTGGCGCGACCCGGGGACCGTGCAGCTCGGCGTCGACCCGCCGCGCGCCGTCGTCCCCGTCCCGACCGTGGCCGAGGAGCGCTTCCTCTGCGCGCTCCGGCGGGAGACGAGCCGCGACGCCCTGACCGCCCTCGCCGGGACGACGGGGTGCAGGCCCGAGGTGGCGGCCCGCGTGCTCGGTGACGCCTCCCCCGCCGTCGTCGACGTCCTGCCCGAGCCGCTCGCCCGGGTCGAGGTCCACGGGGACGGCGTCCTCGCCGACACCGTCGCCGAGATGCTCTCCGGCGAGGGCGTGACGGTGGCCCGGACGGCCGCGCCCCGCGGTGGGCCGGTCGTGCTGCCGGACCCGACCCCCGCACTCGCGGTGGTCGTCGTCGACCACGTCGTCGACCCGGCGCTCCGGTCGGCGTGGGCGCGGCGCGGGACCCCGCACCTGTCGCTCGTGGCCGGCGACGGACGGATCCGGCTCGGGCCGGTGGTCGTCCCGGGCGACGGCCCGTGCCTGCAGTGTGTCGAGTACGCCCGCGTGGACGAGGACCCGGCGTGGCCCGCACTGGCCGCCCAGGTGTGGGGTCGGCCGGCAGCACCGCTGTCGCCCTGGCGACGCGCAGCGGTCGCGTCGGCCGCGGTGCGGATGCTCGTGCAGCGCCTGCCCCTGCGGACCCAGGTCCCCACGACGGAGCAGGTCGTCTTCGACCGCGACGACCTGACGGTCAGCCTGCTGCCGGTGGCACAGCACCCTCGGTGCGCCTGTCGAGCGCTGCCAGGAACCGACTCGGCGCCCGGGCACCCCCGCGCGTGGAACCCTGCCGTGACCACGTGACGGTGACCGAGCGACGCGCGCGGGTCAGCCCGACGTAGAACAGCCGGCGCTCCTCGTCGACCTCGGCGTCGGTCGTGGCGTGGGAGATGGGCAGCAGCCCCTCGGCGGCGCCCACGACCACGACGTGGGGCCACTCCAGACCCTTCGAGGAGTGCATCGTGGCGAGGGTCACGGCGTCGAGCTCCGGCTCGTGGTGGGTCGCCGCACGGTCGACCAGGTCCTGCGTGAACTGCTGCATCGTCGTGCCGGCGGGCGCGGCCTCGGCCAGGCCCATGACCGCCTGCAACGCCTCCCACTGGTCGCGGACCGCGCCGGTGCCGTCCGGCGGCGTCGGGGTCCAGCCGCTCAGCTGCAGCACGAGCCCGACCCGGCGGGTGAGCTCGTCGTCGGTCTGCCGGACGGCCTCGCCGCGCATGTGGTGCACCGCGAGCTTCACCTCGGGCCGGTCGAAGAACCGCGTCCCGCCCTGCACCCGGTACGGGATGCCGGCGCGACCGAGGGCGGACTCGAGCGCGGCGGACTGCGCGCCGACGCGGAACAGGACCGCGCAGTCGCCGAACGCCGCTCCCGACGCCACGAGCTCGCCGATGCGACGGGCGACGGTCTGCGCCTCGTCGCCGTCGTGCACGCAGGGCAGCACCTCCGGCTCCGGGCCCCGCTCGGCGGACTGCGCGACGAGGTCGAGCGCACCGGGCTGCCCGCGCATCAGGGTGTTCGCGGCGTGCACCACCTCGGGCGTCGACCGGTAGTTCCGTTCGAGGCGCACGACCGACCCGCGGGGGAACTCCGACCCGAAGCCCAGCAGGTACCGGCTCGACGCGCCCGCGAACGAGTAGATCGTCTGGCTGGCGTCACCGACCACGCACACGTCGTCGCGGCCGCCGAGCCACGCGCGCAGCAGGTCGTGCTGCACGGGCGAGACGTCCTGGTACTCGTCCACGACGAAGAACCGGTACTGCTGTCGGACGTACGAGGCCACCCGCGGCTCCGACTCGACCATGCCGAGCGTCGCGAGCAGGACGTCCTCGAAGTCGAGTTGCCGACGGTCGTCCTTGAGCTGCTCGTACGCCTTCATGAGGTCGATCACCCGCCGGGGCGGGGTGTCCCGCGGCATCACCCGGTCGGCCGCAGCGGCCTCGTACTCGTCGTAGGTGAGCATCTGCACCTTGCGCCACTCGACCTCGGCCGCGAGGTCGCGGAGCACCGGGGTGTCCACGTGGATCCCGACCGTGTCGGCGGCGTGCGCGATGACCCGACCCTTGGACTCCACGATGCGCGGGGCGTGCCCGCCGACGGTGTCCGGCCAGAAGTAGCTGAGCTGTGCCATCGCCGCGGCGTGGAAGGTCCGCGCCTGGACCGTCCCGGCGCCGAGCGCGCGCAGCCGCGACCGGAGTTCCCCGGCCGCCCGTGTCGTGAAGGTGAGCGCGAGGACGTGGTTCGGCGAGTACGTGCCGGTCGCGACCCCGTACGCGATCCGGTGGGTGATCGCCCGGGTCTTGCCGGTCCCTGCGCCGGCGAGCACGGCGACGGGGCCGAGCAACGTCCGGGCCACGGTCTGCTGCTCGGCGTCGAGCGCCGCGAGCAGTTCGTCCGGCGACGGCGGGCGCACCGGTGCGGCACCGGTCGCCGCGCGGGGATCGGTCACGGCACGTCCAGCGGCCCGCCGTACCACTCCTCGATGATCGCGCGGGCGATCGACGTGCGGCCGGGCAGCAGCAGGGTGTCGCCGGCACGCTCGCGGACCTCGTCGCGCGAGAACCACCGGACGTCGAGGATCTCGACGCCGTCCGGTCGAGCGGTCGAGGGATCGCCGTCCACGGCGCGTGCGCGGAAGCCGACCATGAGCGACGCGGGGAACGGCCAGGGCTGCGACCCGAGGTACTCGGGCTCCTCGACGCGCACGCCGGACTCCTCCCAGACCTCGCGGCGGACGGCGTCCTCGAGGGACTCCCCCGGTTCGACGAAGCCGGCGAGCAGCGAGTAGCGGTCGGCGTCCCACGCGGCGTTCGACCCGAGCAGGATGCGGTCGTCGGCGTCGGTGACCCCGACGATGATCGCCGCGTCGGTCCGCGGGAAGAGCTCGTGCCCCTCGGGGTCGCGGCGGACCCACCCGCCGCTGACGACGTCGGACGGCGAGCCGGTGCGCGGGGAGAACCCGTGCACGGCGTGCCAGTTCGCCATCGCGACGGCCTCGACCGCGAGGCCCTGGTCGCGGGCGGACAGCTCGGTGCCGAACATGCGCAGGCTCGACCACGCCTCATCGTCGGGCTCGATCGCGGCGGCGGCCGTCGCGTCGAGCAGCGCGGCGGCGAAGCGCGTGCCGGCAGGAGCGTCGGCGGCGTCGGTGACCGCTCGGCCGAGGTAGAGCGTCACCGCGTGCTCGGGCACCGCGTCGGCGCCCACGAACCGGAGCGCGCCGTCGGCGTCACGGAGCAGCTCGGCACCGCGGACGGGCAGCCACCGGGTGTCCGGGTCGGCCCGCAGGACGCGGTCGAGGTCGGGGGTGGTCCGGAACTCCGCGTCGCGGTCGAGTTCGTTGCGGGACAGCGGGAGTCTGGCGGCGAACTCGACGGTCACGGCGGGGTGCTCCTCGATCGGGACGGGCTTCTCAACGGGACCCTGTGGACGGTGCCCGGGCTTGCACAGGCCAGCGTGGCGTGCGCTCCGGCACCGGACGCGGACCTACCCTGAGGGGCATGGCGGGATCCCAGTTCACTCTAGCCGCGTTGGCGACCACGGCCGTTCCCGGTCTGGTCGTCACGGGCACGCGCACACTCGGCTCGGCCGCCTCCGGTGACTACGAGTCGGCCGTCCTCCGCGACGCGGACGGCGCGCTCAGTGCGATCCGTCGCCCGCGCAACCAGCGGGCCGAGGCCCGGCAGTCCGCGGACCTCGTCGCGATCCGTGCCCTGAGCGCCGGCATCCGTTCGCGTCTGCCGTTCGCCGTGGCCGAGTACCGCGGTCAGGCGCCGATCGGCTCGACCCGGGCGATCGTCACGACCTACGTGCCGGGCACCCACCCGACGCTGCGCGACCTGACCGAGCGTCCCGACCTCGCGACCGCCGTCGGCCGTGCCGTCGCGGCCGTCCACCAGCTGCCGACGAGCTTCGTGACGGACGCGGGACTGCCGTCGCTCACCCCGTTCGAGGTCCTGCGCTCCGCCGTCTCCGTGATGGACCGCGCGGTCGCCACGAAGCTCGTGCCCGCCGCACTCGTCGAACGGTGGGAGGGCGCTGCGCGCGACCAGCAGCTCTGGCAGTTCACCCCGACGGTCGTGCACGGCGCGCTGGGCACCGGGGTCGTCCTGGTCGACGGCGACTCGGTCACCGGCGTCCTCGACTGGGGCGAGCTCCGACTCGGCGACCCCGCGAAGGACCTGGCATGGGTGCTCGCCGGTCACCGCGACGCCTTCGACACCGTGATCAGTGCGTACGAGGCGAACGGCGGGGGTCGGGACCGCCAGCTCGCCCAGCGCGCCCGCGTCCACCACGAGCTCGAGACCGCCCAGTGGCTGCTGCACGGCGTGCAGGCGAAGAGCACCGAGGTGGTCGACGACGCGGTCGCGATGATGCACCGGCTGGTCGACGCCGTGCAGACCCCGAGCGCGGCGCCGCTGCAGTCGGTCTCCCCCGAGACGATGGAGATCGGCGAGGTCGAGCAGTTGCTGTCGTCGACCGAGCGTCGACACGGCTGACCCGGCCACCGCCCCGTCCGTCGCGACCACCCACCGGACGGGAGGCTCCCCGCGGCCCCGCCCCGCGCCTCCCGTCCGACACGGCGTCGGTCCACGTGCCGCAGCGGCCCAGCCCTGATCCGGCCGGCCGACGCACCGGGCCCGGCCGGTCGACGCACCCGGCCGGTCGACGCACCCGGCCGGTCGACGCACCGGATCAGCCGAGTGCCTCCTGCCAGGCGCGCTCGAGACCGGCACGGTCGAGCAGCGCCGTGGGCCGTACCTCGAGGTCGTCCGCGACGAAGTAGAAGACGGCGTCCACCTCGTCGACCGGTCGCCCGGTGAACTCGGCGTACGCCACCCGGTACAGCGCGAGCTGCAGCTGCCGCGCGGCCAGGTCTGCCGTGCCGGTCGGTGCCTTGCCGGTCTTCCAGTCCACCACCTCGGCGCGACCGTCGATCTCGTACACCGCGTCGAGCTTGCACACCACGCTGTGCCCGAGGAACGGGATGTGGATCTCGCGCTCGACCTCCACCGGGGTCAGGTCGGCCCAGCGTGACCGGGCGAAGGTCGCCTGGAACGCCGCCAGTCGTCGTGCGTCGTCGTCGGTGACCGCGGCGTCGGTCGAGGCGTCCACGGCCTCGTCCGCGTCGAGGTCGCGTTCGTCGTCCCACAGGTCGAGGGTCTCGAGCGAGCCACCGCTGCGCGCGCGCTGCTCGACCCACTGGTGGAAGAGCGTGCCGAGCCTGGTCGCACGGTACGGCCGCTCCGGCATGGGCCGGCGCAGGCGCTCGGCGACCGCGTCCGGCTGGCCGATGTAGTCCTTGAACCCCGAGGCCGGGACGCGGTGCGGGATCGCGACGCGGCGCCGGTCCGACCGTGCAGCCTGCCGCTCGGCGAGCAGCAGGTCGATGTCCGCCGCGAAGCGCCCGGCCGCACCGGGGTTCGCGTTCCGGACGCGGTCGGCTGCCGCGAGGACCCGGGCACCCCGCTGCCCGAACGGCACGTGCGGCCAGGTCTGGGTCGCCCCGTCCCCGCCGAGGGGGTTCTCCTCGTGCACGGTGCCGTCGGGGACGGCGTCGGCAGCGACGACCCCTGCCGCGACGAGGTCCCGGAGGTACCGACTCGGCGGCGTCGGCTTGACCCCGCCGGCCCACGACGACCCGGACACGAGCAGGTCGTGCCGTGCCCGCGTCAGCGCCACGTAGGTCAGCCGACGCTCCTCGTCCTCGTTCCGGGCCTTCACCTGCTCCTTGTAGGCCTCGATGGCGTCGACGACGCCCTTCTGGTCCGCGTGCCCCCGCCACTCGAGCCGCGGGAGCTCGTCGGCGTCCCCGCGGAACTCGTACGGCAGGCGGCCGAAGCCGAGCCACCCCGAGGATCCTTCCTGCGGTCGGGCGGGGAGCGCGCCCTCGACGAGCCGCGGCACCGCGACCGCGTCCCACTCCAGGCCCTTCGACCCGTGGATCGTCAGGATCTGCACCGTGCCGGCCTCCGGCTCCTCGGACCGCGGGCCCATGTCGTCGCGGCGGGCGGCGGCGTCGATCCAGCCGAGGAAGGCACCGAGGTCGGCGCGGTCGTCGGTCGTCACGAACCCGGCGAGCTCGTCGACGAACGCGTCGAGGAAGGCGGCGCTCCCCTGCTCGTGGGCGGCGACCTCGACGTCGAGCCGCATCTCCTGCACGACCAGGGTCACGAAGTCGACCAGGTCCCCGGCCGCCCGGGCCCGGAGCGCGGCGAGCTGCTGCCCGAGCTCGCGCATCCGCTGGCGGCCGGCGGGACTGATGCCCTCGAGGGCGCCGTGCTCGTCGGGGGCGCTCGCGACGAAGTCGAGCGCGTCGACGATCGATCCGTGCTCCCCGGCGGCGACGGACGCGCGGAACGCCGCGGTCAGCTCGTCGTCGAGGCGCTGCTGCGTGTGGTCGCGGCGGAACAGCCAGCGGGCGAGTTCGTGCAGCGCGGCGACGTCGGCGGCACCGACCCGCCACCGTGCGCCGGCGAGCAGGCGGATGAGGTCGTTGCCGGCCGCCGGGTCGTGGAGCACCCGGAGACACGCCACCAGGTCGACGATCTCGGGTCGCTGCAGGAGGCCGCCGGTGCCGAGCACGTGGAACGGCACCCGGTGTGCACCGAGCGCGGCGGTGAACGCCGACAGGTCCTTCCGCGAGCGCAGCAGCAGCGCCATCGAGCCCTCCGGCGAGGCACTCCGGCGGTCCGCGAACCAGCGGGCGACCGCGTCCGCCTCCTCGGGCAGGGTCTCGGGGAAGACGGCCGTCACCGTGCCGGCGTCCGCACCGGGTCGCGGCGCGAGTCGCTCCACGGCGACCTCCGACGCAGCCGACAGCGGGTCGACGACGGCGTTCGCGCCGGCGAGCACGTCGACCGGGTTGCGCCAGCTCGTGGACAGGGCGAAGGTCACCGGCGCCGGCGTTCCGGCACCGTCCGTCCCCGCGACCGGTGCGTCCGGTGCGACCGGTGCGTCCGGTGCGTCCGGTGCGACCGGTGCGACCGGTGCGACCGCGAAGTCGCGCGGGAAGCGGGCCAGGTTCGCCGCGCTCGCCCCGCGGAAGCCGTAGATCGACTGGTGCGGATCGCCGACCGCCATCACCGGGTGTCCGCGGAAGAGCCGGGCGAGGAAGCGTGTCTGCACCACGGAGGTGTCCTGGTACTCGTCGAGGAGCACCACACGGAACCGGCTCCGCAGGTCGTCGACCACCCGCGGGGCGGACTCGGCCGCGGCGAGCGCGAGGGCGATCTGGTCCGAGAACTCCACGAAGCCGCGGTCGACCTTCTGCCGTCGGAACTCCTCGACGAGGTCGACGAGCGGCTCCAGCGCTCCGATCGCTGCGACGGTGTCGGTCACGGCCTTGTAGGGGTTGCCCCTGGCGTTCCCGGGCAGCTCGAGCAGCGCACCGAAGTCGATCGCGAAGCGACGCAGGTCGGCCGGGTCGACGAGGTGCTCGGACACCGCCCCGGCGAGGGCCACGACGGCAGCGGTCACGGTGTCGACGTCGCGGTCGAGCCCGGCGAGCCGGTCGTCCCGCGCACCGACGACCACCCGACGGGCGAGCTGCCAGGCGGAGGGCTCGGTGAGCACCTGGGACTCGCCGTCGCGTCCGACCAGCAGGGCGTTCTCGCGGAACACGGCGTTGGCGAACGCGTTGTAGGTGGAGACCGTCGGGGCCTCGAAGGCGTCGCCAGCGGTCAGGAGCCCGACGTCCTCGAGCGCACGGATCCGGTCGTTGATGCGCACGGACAGCTCACCGGCCGCCTTGCGGGTGAACGTCAGCCCGAGCACCTCGGCGGGACGGACGAACCCGTTCGCGAGCAGCCACACCACCCGCGACGCCATCGTCTCCGTCTTGCCGCTGCCGGCTCCCGCGACGACGAGCGCGGGAGCGAGCGGCGACTCGATGACCGCACGCTGCTGGTCGGTCGGGCGCGGTCGGCCGAGGGCGTCGGCGATCGCGTCGGCGTCGTGGGCCGCCGGGGGTGCGGCGGTGTCGACAGCTGCGTCGGCCCCGGGCTGTGTGTCGGTATGGGTCGTCACCAGGTCACCTCCCCCACCACGTGGATGCGGCACTCGACGCCGGTCCGCGCCCGGTCGCAGTGGTCGTCGACGTTCGCCAGGAAGGTCCGGCCGGCCATCCCCCGCGCGACGGCGTGCAACCGTTCCCGGTAGGCCTCGCGCGCCTCGTCGTCGAAGGCGTGCTGCGTGCGCTCCGAGTACGCCTGTCCCGAGCGGGGGTTCTGCACGAAGACGAGTCGGGCGTCGGCCATCGGCGCGCCCGCCGGGACCCCCTCGACCGCGCCGTCCTCGACCGCGAGCTGGTACGCGCCGAGCTGGGGGTGCTCCGGCATGTCGTTCTTCTCGCTCGGCATGGAGCGCCCGGTCTTCAGGTCGACGACGCTGACCCGCCCGTCGGGGTCGACCTCGATGCGGTCGATGCTGCCGCGCATCCGCGCCGGCCCGGTCACGAGTGCGAACGACGTCTCCGCGCCGAGCAGCCGTCGACCGGCGCTCGCGAACGTGCGCAGGTAGTCGCTGAGCCCCTCGATCATCCGCCGGGTCCGCGCGCGTTCGCGGTCGGCGACCCACGGCGACTCGAAGGTCAGCTCGTCCCAGCGCCCCTCCACGTGGTCCCACAGCGACTCGACGTCGACCGCGGTGGCCTGCTCCATCGCCTCGTGGACGATCGTCCCGATGCCCATCGCCGGGCTCGGCGCGCTGCCACCGAAGGTCTGCACGAACCAGTGCACCGGGCACTCCTCGAAGGTGCCGATGCGCGAGGGCGACACCGCGACCGTCGGGGCGACCGGCTCACCGTCCTCGTGCTCGGGCGCCGGCGGGGCGTCCAGGTCGACCAGCGGGTCCTCCGTCGTCGGCTCGGCCGTCCCGTACCACTCGTCCGGTGACGCACCGGCGACCCCGGCCTCGGCGAGCCGTGCGAGGGCGGATGCGGCCTCGTGGTCGCCCGAGGCGACGACGCGGCGCCGCAGCGAACCCGCCATGCCCCGGAGCGACAGCGGGTGCACGGTCGGTTGCCGGTCCGGCGGCACCGGGACGAGCCGGACGAAGGGCGACGGTGCCTCGTCGTCGTTGGCGACCGTGCCGATGACGACCTGGGTGGTGGCGCGGGAGACGGCGCGGGCGAACAACCGGAGCTCGTCCGCGATGACGGCTGCCCGGTCGTCGACGGTCTGGTCGTCGATGCCGGCGGCTGCGCGGACCAGCCCGTCCGGGTCGAGCAGGCTCCCCCGCACCCGGGTGTTCGGCCAGACACCGTCCTGGAGCCCGAGCACGACGACCACGTCGCACTCGAGCCCGATCGTGGCCGAGGGGGTGAGCACGCGCACGCGGCCCGCCGTGCGGTCGGGGCCGATGGAGTCCTCGGGCAGGTCGGCGCCGAGCAGGTCGTCGACGAACACCCGCGCGGGCGCGTCCGGGGTGCGCTCGACGAAGCGCTTCGCCGCGGTGAAGAGCCCGACGACGGCGTCGAGGTGCCGGTCGGCCTCAGCGGCCCCGACACCTCCTGCCGCGGACTGCCCGCCCCAGGCCGTCGCGAGGCCGCTGCGCTCCCACAGTCCCCACAGGATCTCCTCGATGCTGGCGTCCGCGGCGGCGTCCGCCCGCGCCTGCATGAGGCTGCGGGCGAGTCGGGTCGCGCGTCGGGCGAAGCCGGCGTCGACGGTGGCGAGCCGTTCGGGGGCACCGAGCGCCTCGACGAGCAGCTCGTCGGCGGTACGGGTCCCGCCGCCCGCGAGTTCCTCGCGACGCAGGGCGAGCCGGAGACGGCGCATCGCCAGGGTGTCCAGGCCCCCGAGGGGTCCGGTCGCGAACGACGTCGCCAGGTCGGCACCGAGCGGGAGCACCCCGAGCGCGACCGCGGCGGCGTCGAGGAGCGCCCGGGCAGCGCTGTCGTCACGCGGGCGCACCGGGGCGGCGCCGGCCGTCGCGGGCACCTCGGCGACGGACAGGGCACGCACGAGCTCCGGGATGGCGGCTCCGCTGCGGGTGACGACGGCCATCCGGTGCCACGGCAGGCCGTCCAGCAGCCGGTGTTCACGGAGGCGCCGGGCGACGGCGACGACGAGCGCCGAACGGCTGCCGGCCTCGAGGTGCAGCACGGCGTCGCTCCGGGCACCGGTCGTCGACGCGACGGCGGTGCGCTGGCGTCCGGCCGCGGCGGCCCCGATGCGCGCCGTCACCGCGCCGACGAGCTCCCGGACCGGTGCCGCGTGCCGGTGCACCGTGCCGAGCACGACCTCGTCGACGCGCGCCACACCGAGCCGGGTGGCCAGGCGTCCGAGCACGTCCGGCTCCGCACCGCGGAACGCCGAGGCCGCGATGTCCGGGTCCCCGAAGGCCACGACCTGCACCCCGGAGCGGGCGAGCGCCCCGAGCAGGGCGACCTCGCCCTCGACGAGTTCCTGTGTGTCGTCCACGACGACCAGGCGCAGCGCGGCGACACTCGCCGGGACCTCGTGTCGCAGCACTGCGGCGGTCGCGAAGGCCACGAGCTCCGCGGCGTCGAGACTGCTGCCACGGAAGGCCGTCACCGCTGCGCGGTACTCGTCCACGAAGTCACCGACGGCGCGCCACTCGGGGCGACCGCGCTCGTCGGCGAGCTCCCGCATGTCCTCGGGCTCCACCCCGGCGGCCACGGCGCGCATCATCACGTCGCGGAGTGCCGTGCGGAAGCCGGCCCGTTCCCGCACGACGGCGGTGATCGGCGCCGGCCACTCCGGTCCGACCCCGTCGGTCTCGTGCCCCGCGAGCAGGTCGGCGATGATGCGGTCCTGCTCGCCGCCCGTGAGCAGCGTCGGCGGCTCCTGCCCCTGCAGCGCGGCGGCGTGCGTGACGACCTGGAAGGCCAGGGAGTTGACCGTCCGGGCGAGCGCGCCGGGGACCGCCCGGTCGACCGCGGCCGCCAGGCGATCGCGGAGCGCCGTGGCTGCGGTGCGGGCCGAGGTCAGCGCGAGCACCGTGGCGTGACCGTCCGGCGAGACCGCGTCCGGGCGGGACAGCCGGTCGGCGACGAGCCGCGCGAGCGTGGTGGTCTTGCCGGTACCCGGCGCGCCGAGCACGGCGGCGTGCCGGCCCTCCGGCAGCGCGAGCACGGCGTCCTGCGCGGGGTCGGCGACGAGCGGGCGGACGACCCCGACGTCCTCGGGGAGGGTCGTCAGCGTGGTCCTGGGCACGCGGACACGGTACCGAGGACGGCCGACAGCAACGCTCGACGCACCGGGACCGCCGCTGGCGGTGCGCCCCCGGCGAACGCCCGGGCCGACGGGGTACCGCTCGGATACGCTGTGCTCGTGGACATCAAGATCGGCATCATCAACAGCCCGCGCGAGATCGCCTTCGAGACCGCCCAGAGCGCCGAGGAGATCGAGCAGGCCGTGGCAGCGGCCCTCGAGTCGCAGTCGACCCACCTCTCCCTCAAGGACGAGAAGGGCCGCCGGTTCATCGTGCCCGTCGCCTCGCTCGCCTACGTCGAGGTCGGCGCAGAGGAGTCCCGCCGCATCGGCTTCGTCGCCTGACGTGGAGCTGCTCTTCGCCGTGCTCGGCGGCCTCATCGCGGGGGCCGTCGCGCACGTCGTGGTGCCGTGGCGCTCGACGCGCGGCGCACTGCTCGGACCCGTCGTCGGCGGCGTCGTTGCGGCCGTCGTGTGGGAGGCCCTGACCTGGGCCGGTTGGCCGTACGACGGCGGATGGATCTGGGTCGTGGCCCTGGTGGGTGCCGGGGTCGTCGCCGTCGTGACCGAGTGGGTCCTGGGTCGTCGTCGCACGGCCGCGGACGAGCACGCCTTCGAGCGCGCACGCACCGAGCGCGTCTGACCGAGCAGGCCCGAGCGAGCGCGCCCCGCGCCCCGGGCCGTCGACGCGGCCCGCGCCTCAGGCGGTCAGGCCGAGTGCGTCCATCCGCCGTGTGTGCGCAGCGATGAGCTCCGTCCACACCGGCTCGAGCTTCTCCTGGTCCTCACGGGCGTGGACCGCCAGCGCCGACCGTGCCACGAGCAGCGTGTCCCCCACGAGCCGCCGGCCCCACATCGCCAGGCGCGACCCGACGCGCGGGTCCTGCTCGATGTGCGCTGCCAGCTCCTCGACGACAGCCGGTTCCTCGCGCGCGTCGAACACCGTCCGCAACCGCTGCCGGACGTCGAGCGGCAGCGACCGGAGCAGGTTGCCGAAGAGGTCGTTGAGGATCCCTGCCGTCACGTAGCCCGTGAGCATCGACTCGTACCAGTCAGCGCCGCTCGTGCGCAGCAGGAAGCGGTCGATCGCCTCGCGGTGGGGCTCCATGAGCTCCGCGGGCGCCCATCCGCCTCGTTCGATCTCGGCGACGATCGTCCGGTGCCGCTCGAGCGCGGTCGTCGCGAGCACGCCCGTGACGAGCCGCCCGGCCATCGTCGGCGCCGCGGCACCGGCTCGACCCATCGTCTCGTAGAGCGACAGCTGCAGGTAGGCCGCCTGCCCCAGGTACACGTCGAGCTCGGGACTCACGTCGTCCAGCTGCAGGCGCTCCACGGGCTTGGCGTTCCGCGGGTTCCGCGACGCCAGCCACGCGGCGGCGAGCTGCGCAGCGCGCTTCCGGTTCCACCACGACACCACGCCCCAAGCATACGGGCCGCGGGCACCACTCCCGCCCGGCGGGCGCTGTCCTCGCCCGCCGTCGGTAGACTGGCCTGGACTTCCACCAGGACTAAGGTGATTCTTTGACTTTCGCAGACCTCAACATCGAGCAGGACATCGTCGACGCGCTCGCGACGAAGGGCATCGCCGAGCCCTTCCCGATCCAGCAGCAGACGATCCCGCTCGCCCTCACCGGCCAGGACATCATCGGCCAGGCCAAGACGGGTACCGGCAAGACCTTCGGCTTCGGCCTGCCGCTGATCCAGCGTCTCGGCGCCGACCCGGAGCACGGCGTGAAGGCGCTCGTCGTCGTCCCGACCCGCGAGCTCGCGGTCCAGGTGACCGAGGACCTCGAGCTCGCCACCTCGAACCGGTCGACCACGATCGTGTCGATCTACGGCGGCAAGGCGTACGAGGGCCAGATCGAGCAGCTCAAGGCCGGCGCGCAGATCGTCGTCGGCACGCCCGGTCGCCTCATCGACCTGCAGCGCCAGCGCCTGCTCGACCTGTCGAAGGTGCAGGAGGTCGTGCTCGACGAAGCAGACCGCATGCTCGACCTCGGCTTCCTGTCGGACATCGAGCGCATCTTCCAGGCCGTCCCCGCGGTGCGCCACACCATGCTCTTCTCGGCGACGATGCCGGCTCCGATCGTGGCGCTGGCCCGCCGGTTCATGACGCGCCCGGTGCACATCCGCGCGACGGACCCCGACGAGGGCCTGACGCAGGCGAACATCAAGCACGTCATCTACCGCGCGCACTCGCTCGACAAGGACGAGGTCATCGCCCGCATCCTGCAGGCCGAGGGCCGCGGCAAGACCGTGATCTTCACGCGCACGAAGCGCGCCGCCGCGAAGCTCGTCGAGGAACTGAAGGACCGTGGCTTCAACGCTGCCGCCGTCCACGGCGACCTCAACCAGGAGCAGCGCGAGCGCGCGATGGCGGCGTTCAAGGCCGGCAAGCGCGACGTGCTGATCGCGACCGACGTCGCGGCGCGCGGCATCGACGTGGACGACGTCACGCACGTCATCAACCACACGATCCCGGACGACCCGGACACCTACCTGCACCGCGCCGGCCGCACCGGTCGTGCCGGCAAGACGGGCATCGCGGTCACCTTCGTGGACTGGGACGACCTGCACAAGTGGACGCTCATCGACAAGGCCCTCGAGTTCGGCATCCCCGAGCCCGTCGAGACCTACTCGTCGTCGCCGCACCTGTTCGCCGACCTCGACATCCCCGCCGGGACGAAGGGCCGCCTGCCCGGTGCGCCCTCGCACGCGGCCGAGGCAGGTTCCTCCGCCGGCCGTGGCGCGCAGCGGACCGGTGACCGTCGCGGCTCCGAGCGCAGCGGTGACCGCCAGGGCGGCTCGCGTCCGCGCTCGCGCACCCGGTCGGGAGGCTCGTCCGACGCCGTCACGTCGGCTCCGGCCGCCGAGTCCACGGGTCCCGACGCCGCGCAGCCCGCCGGCGAGGGCCCGACCCCCGACGGGGCCGCGAAGCGCCGTCGCCGTCGTCGTCGTCGCAGTGGTTCCGCCGAGGCGACCACCTCGGCACCGCAGGGCACCGGCGAGGGCGAGTAGCGCCTCCCGTCCGAAGGCCCCGTCACTCACGTGACGGGGCCTTCGTCACGTCCGCGTGCCTGCCCGCCGGGGACCCCGACAGGGGTGGACGTCAGGCCAGGCGGGAGCCCGCGCCGTGCACCGGGTCGCTGCCGGTGGCCTGGTCGACGATGGCGTCGAAGGAGTGCCGCGCGGTCCGGTGCTCGCCGAACCGGTTCGGCTTGCCGGTGCCGTGGTAGTCGCTCGAGCCGGTGACGAACAGGTCGTAGCGACCGGCCCAGTCGAGCAGCGTCCGCTTGCCGTGGGCGAGGTTCTCGCGGTGGTCGACCTCGAGCCCGCCGAGGCCGGCGTCGACGAGGTCACGCAGCATGGGCTCGTCGATCACGATCCCGCGCGAGGACGCCGCCGGGTGCGCGATCACCGGCACGCCACCGGCGCCGCGGATGAGCTCGACGCCGCGCAGGGGCGTCGGCGCGTCGTGCGGTTCGTAGTAGCCGGAGGCCGGGTGCAGGATCCCGCGGAACGCCGCGCTGCGATCCGGTTCGAGCCCTCGGGCGACCAGGGCGTCGGCGATGTGCGGGCGACCGATGGTGGCGCCGTCGCGCGCCTGCGCGAGGACGTCGTCCCACGTGATCGGGTGGTCGCGACCGATGCGCTCGACCATGCGTCGTGCCCGCGCGAACCGGCCGTCGCGGATCCGGGCGGTCTCCGCGACCAGGGCCTCGTCGGTCGGGTCGACCAGGTAGCCGAGCACGTGCACGCTCCGGTGGCCGACGCGGGTGCTCAGCTCGAGGCCGGGGAGCAGCGACATCGGGCGGTCGCGGACGGCGGCGGTCGCCTCGTCCCAGCCGGCCGTCGTGTCGTGGTCCGTCAGGGCGACGCCGTCGAGGCCGGCAGCAGCGGCGGCAGCGACGAGCTCCGCCGGCCGCTCGGTGCCGTCGGACACGCTCGAGTGGGCGTGCAGGTCGATGAACGGATCGGGCACGTCGACCATGCTACCGACAGGTGAACAGCCGCTCAGGCCGGAGGGTCAGCTCGGTGCGATGATGGGTGACATGGCCGACACCACTCCTCGCGCGACGAGCAACCGATCCACCACCCCCGGGTCCTCGACCTTCAAGGACCACATCGCGTCGCAGTGGGCGGACCGGGAGCGTCCCACCCCCGAGCCGCGCGAGCAGTCGCCCTTCGCGGCGGAGCGACGTGCTCGCATCTCGGAGCTGCACCCCGGACGCACGATCGTCGTCCCCGCGGGTCAGGCGAAGGTGCGGTCGAACGACTGCGACTACCCGTTCCGTCCGCACTCGACCTTCGCGCACCTGACCGGCTGGGGCACCGACACGGTCGTCGGCTCCGTCCTGGTGATGACCCCGAACGGGTCCGGTCACGACGCCACGCTGTACTTCCGCGCCACGGCCGGCCGTGACTCCGAGGAGTTCTACGCGAACCCCGAGATCGGTGAGTTCTGGGTCGGGCCCCGCCCCTCGCTCGACGAGGTCGCCGCCGACCTGGGTCTCGCGACGGCCGACCTCGGCGCCTTCGCCGGGGTGGCCGACGGCCTCGACGCATCCGTCCTGCTCGTCCGCGATGCCGACGCCGAGCTGACGCGCGCCCTCGACACCCGACTCGGCACGACGGTCGGCGGTGCGGACGCCGTGGACGGGGCCCCGGCGACCGAGGACGTGCTCTCCCGTGACCTGTCCGAGCTCCGGCTGGTCAAGGACGCGTACGAGGTGCACGAGCTCCGTAAGGCCGTCGAGGCCACGGGGTCGGGCTTCGACGACGTCATCGCCGACTTCGACGCCGTGCTCGCGCACCCTCGCGGCGAGCGCATCGTCGAGGGCACGTTCAACCGTCGCGCACGGGCCGACGGCAACACGGTCGGCTACGACACGATCGCCGCGTCCGGCCACCACGCGTGCATCCTGCACTGGACCCGCAACGACGGCGCGGTGCAGCCGGGCGACCTGATCCTGATCGACGCCGGCGTCGAGGTCGACTCGTTCTACACCGCCGACATCACCCGGACGCTCCCCGTGTCGGGCACCTTCACCGACGTGCAGCGCATGGTCTACGAGGCCGTGCTCGAAGCCGCCGACGCCGCGTTCGCGATCGTGAAGCCGGGCATCACCTTCCGCGAGGTGCACGCCACCGCGATGGAGGTCATCGCGAAGAAGACCGCCGAGTGGGGCTTCCTGCCCGGTACGGCCGAGGAGTCGCTGCAGCCGGACAACCAGTTCCACCGCCGCTACATGGTGCACGGGACGAGCCACCACCTCGGGCTCGACGTCCACGACTGCGCGAAGGCCCGTCGCGAGATGTACATCGACGGCGTCGTGCAGGCGGGCATGGTGTTCACGATCGAGCCCGGCCTGTACTTCCAGCAGGACGACCTGACCGTGCCCGAGGAGTTCCGCGGCATCGGCGTCCGGATCGAGGACGACGTCCTGGTGACCGAGGACGGCGCCGAGAACCTGTCGGTCGGCATCCCCCGGACCCCCTCGGAAGTGGAGGGGTGGATCGCCCGCACCGGCCGCTAGCCTGAGCGGGTGACGATGCCCGACGCCTCCCCCAGCACGACGTCCGCCCCGACCGACGGCCCGATCGCGCCGCGCGGGCTGGTGATCGACGTCGAGCACTTCGACTCGCCCGACGCACAGCGGCTCCGTGCCGCTCAGCGTCTGGAGATCGACCGGGCCTACGGCGGGGACACCGAACCGGGCGAGAAGCCGACGGCCGACTCGATCGCGGTCTTCTTCCTGGCCCGCGACGAGGACGGCACGCCCCTCGGCTGCGGTGGCCTGCGCCTGGTGCAGGACGGCATCGCCGAGGTCAAGCGGATGTACGTGCGGCCGGAGTCCCGCGGGGCCGGGGTGTCGAGCGCGATCCTCCGTCGCCTCGAGGAGGCCGCGATCGACCTGGGTTCCCCGGCGCTCGTGCTCGAGACCGGCGACGAGCAGAAGCGCGCGATCGGGTTCTACGAGCGCGAGGGCTTCCGCCGCATCGCGCAGTTCGGGCCGTACGTCGGAGCGGCGCGGTCGATGTGCTACTCGAAGGTGCTCTGACCACCGAGCCCTGACCGGCGACCCGTGACCGGAGCCCTGACCGGTCACGCGCCGCAACGGAGGACGCCCGCGTCGACGATCGTCGGCGCGGGCGTCCTGCGGTTCGGTCCCTCCGTCAGCCGCGCTCGCCGTCGCGGCGGTCGTCGGGTGCCGAGCCGGGCCGCTGGTCCGCACCGGCGGGGCGGCCGCCGGCTCCGTCGACGCGCTCCCCGTACTGCGGGGGCTGGGCCGGTCGTGACTGCGGGACACGCGGGTCCGACGTCGGCGCCGGCTGCTGCGCCGTCTGCGGGGTCTCGCCGTACCGGGGGCCGTCGTTCGTCCCGTACCGCGGGCCGTCGTTGGTCCCGTACCGCGGACCGACGGCCGACGGGCCGGACTGCTGCGGGCCTCCAGGCCGGTGCTGCTGCGGCTGGTGCGGCGTCGCGTGCCCACCGTAGGGCGAGCCCTGCTGGGGGCCCGGACGCCACGGCTCCTGGCCCTGGGACGGACGGGCCTGCGAACCCGGCGCGCCAGGCTGCGGAGCGTCGTTCCAGTGCGTCGACGGCGTCGCGCCGTGCTGGCCGAGGATCCGCTGCGCCTGGCCGGTGAGCTGCGGGTCGACGACGATCTGGTAGTTCGTGGCGAGCACCTGGTGCACGCTCGTGAAGTCCCTCTGCCGCTTCGTGATCGCGAACGAGACGATGCCGTACAGCATGCCGAACGCGGCACCGATGATCGCCGCGGCGATGATCAGCCCGCCCGCCGTCGGTGAGAACAGCGTCAGGACGATGCCGAAGAAGATGCCGAGCCAGAGACCGGAGAGCGCGCCCGCGATGGCCGCACGGCCGTAGGTCATCTTCCCGGTGACGCGCTCGACGGTCTTCAGGTCGTTGCCGACGATCGAGATCTTGGCGACGGGGAAGTCCGCCTCGGCGAGCTTCGCGACGACGCGCTGGGCATCGGGGTAGCTGTCGTAGGTGCCGAGGACGTCCCCACGCGGCAGCGTCGGGAAGGCCTGGGCGGTGCGTCCGGCGAACGGGCTCTGGTTGCTCACCCAGCCATCATCCACCGGGCACCTTGCGATCACACGTGCGCCTCCCGGGAACCTCCGGGGCAGGGGCGCAGCGGCTGGTGCACCGAGCCGCACGTCCCCTCGGTGTGCGCAGGGTGCGCTCGTCCCCGGCCCGCGCGGCAGCGACTACGCTGGACGGGTGAGCGCCACGAAGGTCTTCGTCGCCCGCCTCGCCGGGTGCTCCGTCTTCGACCCCGCGGGCGACCGCGTCGGTCGCGTCCGGGACGTCCTGGTCGTGTACCGCCGCGTCGACGCCCCGCACGTCGTCGGGCTCATCGTCGAGGTGCCCGGCAAGCGCCGCATCTTCCTCAGCATCGGCCGCGTCACGTCGATCGGCGCCGGTCAGGTCATCACCACCGGCATCGTCAACATGCGTCGCTTCGAGCAGCGCGGGGGCGAGGTGCGCGTCATCGCGGAGATGCTCGGCCGCAAGGTCCTGCTGACGCGCGACCGCATCCGCGCCACGATCGAGGACGTCGCGATCGAGGACCGCGGACAGGGCGACTGGGAGGTGTCGCAGCTCTTCCTCCGCAAGCCGAAGACGACCCCGTCGCCGTTCGGCAAGGGCCCGACGACCTTCGCCACGTGGAACGAGGTCACCGAGGACGAGCTCCCCGGCGAGGCCCAGTCCGCCGAGCACGTCATCGCCGCCTACTCCGACCTGGTCCCGGCCGACCTGGCGTCGACGCTGCTCGACCTGCCCGAGGAGCGCCGGTTCGAGGTCGCCGAGGAGCTCCCCGACGACCGGCTCGCCGACGTGCTCGAGGAGATGCCCGACCAGGAGCGCATCGAGATCCTGACCCGGCTCGAGGACGCCCGCGCAGCCGACGTCCTCGACCAGATGCAGCCCGACGACGCCGCAGACGTGCTCGCGCAGTTCCCCGACGACCGGAGCGAGGCGCTGCTGCAGCTCATGGAGCCGGAGGAGGCGCAGGACGTCCGCATGCTCCTCGAGTACGAGCCGGACACCGCGGGTGGTCTCATGACCACCGAACCCGTCATCGTCTCCGCGGACGCGACCGTGGCCGAGGGGCTGGCGCTCATCCGCCGGCACGAGCTCGCCCCGGCGCTCGGCGCGAGCGTGTGCGTGGTGCTGCCGCCCTACGAACCGCCGACCGGTCGGTTCCTCGGGCTCGTGCACTTCCAGCGCATGCTCCGGTACCCGCCGAACGAGCGCCTCGGCACGCTCATCGACCAGCAGACCGAGCCGGTCCGCGTCGACGCGAGCGCAGCCGAGGTCACGCGCGTGATGGCGACCTACAACCTCGTGTCCGTCCCCGTGGTCGACGACGCCCACCGTCTGGTCGGGGTGGTGACGATCGACGATGTCCTCGACCACGTCCTGCCGGACGACTGGCGAAGTCACGGCGAGGGGGATGCCCCCTCGCGACTCCGCCAACGCCAGCGCAAGACGCCCGTGACGACGGGGAGGAGGACCACCCGTGGCCCGAACGGATGACAACCGCCAGGAGCGACTCGACTCGCCGAAGGGCATGCGCACACGCGTGCTCCCGACCCGCCGCCGTGGTCGTGGCGACACCTTCGGTCGTGCGACCGAGGGCATCGCCCGCGGCATGGGGACGCCCTGGTTCCTGGTCGGTCTGACGCTCTTCTGTGCCCTGTGGATGGGCTACAACACCCTGGCGCCGAAGCCGCTGCAGTTCGACTCGGCTGCGATCGGCTTCACCGCGCTCACCCTGGTGCTCTCACTGCAGGCCTCCTACGCGGCGCCGCTCATCCTGCTCGCGCAGAACCGGCAGGACGACCGCGACCGCGTGCAGTTCGAGCAGGACCGCCAGCGCGCCGAGCGCAACCTCGCCGACACCGAGTACCTGGCCCGCGAGGTCGTCGCCCTCCGTCTGGCGATGCGGGAGATGGCGTCGAAGGACTTCATCCGCGCCGAGATCCGGTCACTGCTCGAGGAGCTCGACCGGCGGGACGCCGAGGAGGCAGCGCTGCGCGCCGACTCCGTCGACGACGGTGAGGGAGCGACGAGCACGCGTGGCTGACGGCACCGCAGCGACGCCCGACGAGCAGCTCGGCGCCGCGGTCCTCGCTGCGCTCGGTCGCGTGATCGACCCCGAGATCCGCCGCCCCGTCACCGAGCTCGACATGATCCGCGGGGTCGACGTCCGGCCGGGAGGCTCGGTGCGGGTCGACCTGCAGCTCACGATCGTCGGGTGCCCCGCCGCCGACACCATCGAGCGCGACGTGCGGTCGGCCGCCGGTTCCGTGGACGGCGTGCACCACGTCGACGTCGACGTCGACGTGATGAGCCCGGCGACCCGCGCCGCCCTCACCGAACGCCTCCGTGCCGGCCGGCCGCGCGGCGTGCAGTTCACCCCGGACTCCCTGACCCGCGTGATCGCCGTCACGAGCGGCAAGGGCGGGGTCGGGAAGTCGACGGTCACCGTCAACCTGGCCGTCGCGCTCGCAGCGGCCGGTCAGCGGGTCGGCATCGTCGACGTCGACGTGCACGGCTTCAGCGTGCCCGGCCTGATGGGGTTGACCGACGAGCACGGCGTCGCACCCCGGCCGACCCGCGTCGACAGCATGATCCTGCCGCCGGTCGCCCACGAGGTGAAGGTCGTCTCGATCGGCATGTTCGTCGACGACGTCTCGACCGCGGTGTCCTGGCGTGGGCCGATGCTGCACCGCACGGTCTCGCAGTTCCTGACCGACGTGTGGTTCGGCGACCTCGACGTGCTCCTGCTCGACCTGCCGCCCGGCACCGGCGACGTGGCGATCTCGGTCGGGCAGCTGCTCCCCCACGCCGAGGTGCTCGTCGTCACGACGCCCCAGGCCGCGGCCGCCGACGTCGCCGAGCGGAGCGGGGTCGTCGCACGGCAGACCGGGCAGAAGGTCATCGGTGTGGTCGAGAACATGGCCGGGCTCGTGCAGCCCGACGGCAGTGTCCTGCACCTGTTCGGCGAGGGCGGCGGCGACGAGACCGCCGCTCGGCTCTCCCGGGGGCAGGACGTCCCCGTGCCGGTGCTCGGCCGCGTGCCCCTGTCGGTCCCGCTCCGGGAGGGCGGCGACGCCGGCGTCCCCGTCGTGCTCGGCGCTCCGGAGGACCCCGCCGCGGTCGCCCTGCGGTCCGTCGCCGAGACCATCACCACGATGGGACGGGGCCTGGCCGGACGCAAGCTCGGACTCAGCCTGTCCTGAGCGATCGTCGCGCACGGGTCGACGCGCCCGCTAGCGTGACCGCATGGACAGCTCCGACCACGTCAGCGTCGACTGGGACGCCGCCCGCGCGACGAACCGCGCGAACTGGGACGACCGGGTCCCCATCCACGAGGGCGCGTACGACGTCGCCGCGCTCGACGACCCGGCACACCGGTCGGACGTCGTGCGCGACGACCTGCCCGCGCTCACGCCGTGGCTGCCCGGCTGCACGCTCGCGGGGCTCGACGTCTGCCACCTGCAGTGCCACATCGGCACCGACACGGTCTCGCTGGCCCGCGAGGGTGCACGCCTCACCGGGGTCGACTTCTCGGCACCGGCGCTCGCGTCGGCAGCGGCCCTGGCCGACCGGCTCGGCCTCGACGTCACGTGGGTGGAGACCGACGTCCTCGACGCCCGCGCGGCCGTCACGGGCGACTTCGACGTCGTCTACACGAGCATCGGCACGATCTGCTGGCTCCCGGACCTCGACCGCTGGGCCGCGCAGGTCGCGGGGCTCCTCCGGCCGGGCGGGGTGTTCTTCATCCGCGACGGACACCCCGCGCTGTACGCCCTGGACGAGGACGCGCCGGAGCTCGTGACGCGACACCGGTACTTCCCCGACGGCACGGCCCAGCAGTGGGAGGACGCGGGTACCTACGTCGGCGAGGGCACCGTCGCGAACACCCGGACGTACGAGTGGCCGCACCCGCTGTCCGAGGTCGTCAACGCCCTGCTCGGCGCCGGACTGCGTCTCCGCCGTCTGGACGAGGGGCGCACCCTGCCGTGGCGGTTCAGCCCGCGCATGGAGGAGGACGGCCACGGTTCGTGGGTGTGGCCCGCCCCGGACCGCGACCGGATGCCGACGACGTTCACGATCGTCGCGACGCGTGATTGAGAACGGACGGGAGGCCCGGTGCCAGCTGGCACCGGGCCTCCCGTCCGTCGTGTCGTGACGGGAGCCGCGTCAGGTCGCCTCGGTGTCGAAGGGGGCCGGCTCGCCCTCGGCGAGCGGCACCACCGGCGCCGTCGCACGCACCTTCGACGCGGTGACCTGCGCGGTCTCCACCGCGGCCGTGCTGCCGGCGGCGGTGCCCCCGGAGTCGAGCAGGGCGTCGCGGATGATGCGACGGGGGTCGTACTGCCGGGGGTCGAGCTTCTGCCAGTCGACGTCGTCGAACTCGGGGCCCATCTCCTCGCGCATGCGGTCCTTCGCGGTGTCCGCGAACCGGCGGATCGCCTTGACGAACTCGGCGAGCTTCTGCGCGTACATCGGCAGGCGCTGCGGCCCGAGCAGCAGCACCGCGATGATCCCGATGATCAGGATCTTGTTGAAGTCGATGGACACGGCAACGAGCGTAACCCGTCCCACTGCGCCGCACCCGTAGAGTTGTCTCCCGAACGGAGTGTGCGTGTCAGAGAAAGAGTCGAACTGGAAGTTCGCCGAGGACATCGTCTCGGAGCCCGAGGTGATCGCCCGAGCGCGAGAGCACTCCCTCGAACTCGGGGTCGAAGCCGTCTCCCCCGCGATCGGCGCCCAGATCGCCGTGGTCGCAGCGGCATCGCGCGCGACGAGCATGATCGAGATCGGCACCGGGCTCGGCGTCTCGGGGCTCTACCTGCTGCGCGGCGCGCCCGATGCGACCCTCACGACGATCGACGTCGAGATCGACCACCAGCAGTACGCCCGTGACGCCTACGTCGCCGCCGGCACGGCACCCTCGCGCGTCCGGCTCATCCCGGGTCGGGCGAACCAGGTGCTGCCCCGGATGAACGAGGCGTCGTACGACGTCGTCCTCGTCGACGCCGACCCCGAGCACGTGATCGAGTACGTGGAGCACGGACTCCGCCTCGCGCGCGTCGGGGGCACCGTGCTCGTGCCGCACGCGCTCTGGCGCGGTCGCGTCGCGGACCCGGTGCGTCGGGACCGCGCGACGACGGACTTCCGACTGCTGCTCACCGAGGTCTCGACCTCGGGTGCGGTGCGGAGTGCGCTCTCCCCCGCCGGGGACGGGCTGCTGCAGATGACGAAGGTCTCGGCCTGACCCGCCGGACGTCCTGACCCGACGGACGTCCTGGACCGACGGACATCCTGATCCGATGGACGTCTTGGATCGACGGACGTCGCGGCCCGGTCTGCCGGTTCCGTCGGCCACGACGCACACGAGAGGCCCGGAGCGTACGCGCTCCGGGCCTCTCGTCGTGGTGCGTCGACGGACTAGGCGGAGACGACCTCTGCCAGTGCGTCGTGGAGTTCCTTGGCCTCGGCGTCGTTGACCGAGACCACCAGGCGGCCTCCACCTTCGAGCGGAACCCGCACGATGATGAGTCGACCCTCCTTGACAGCCTCCATCGGCCCGTC
>Ga0308167_1000370_pt1 | contig 85531 bp, 74 predicted proteins | sample PhyCR1_2_FD_202138 | JGI IMG/M metagenome (GOLD analysis project Ga0308167, IMG submission 202138) | Phyllosphere microbial communities from UC Gill Tract Community Farm, Albany, California, United States - DLSLRC.R1 | ecosystem: Host-associated > Plants > Phyllosphere > Unclassified | place...
GATATCCTTAACAGTTCGTCCGGCTTCAACCGACTTAATCACGGCGATGATCTGATGCTCAGTAAAACGGGCTTTACGCATAGCGATCTCCTTCGTTGGCAGATTGAGTATGCAGGAAGATCTCTAAGGGTGAATGGCACGATTATGCGGGATGTTTACACCACCATTACGCTGAAGGGCTACTGGCTGGAAGATGCAGGGTTTGAGACCGGTACACCGCTGAAGGTACGGGTGATGCCCGGTAGTCTGGTGCTCAACGCCGAAGAACTTTTACCGCCTCCACCGCCAGAGCCGGAGATCATGCAGAAGCTACGTAAGGTCTGTTAGCTTTCAGGCCGTAAACAACAGCAGATCCTTGAGTTTATCGAGGTGATCACGGCTAAAAAACCGCCTGTGGGGAAGTGGATTTGACTGAAGACTGACAGGTAAAAAAATCCCGGCTCAGAAGTGGCCGGGATCTCTTTAGCTTTTTATTGTAAAAGAGATATAAATATTATTGCCTTTTAACTTGCTTAGATGCTCTTTAGCGTAGTCGCAGCTTTCGGAAGGAACCGTCAGATTACAGTACCAATCCGCATAAAAATTCTTCATTTTATTATTTTCATATTGGTAAACATCCCCTCCAAGCACTATCCATTTAGCCTCTGCAAATAACTCCAGAGCTTCATTAGCTACAGACATCGGTAGTGCTGCATCATTAATGCCTTTATCTAAAAGGCTTTTTCCACAACGTGAATACAACTCTAATATTTTATTGACCATTATTCTAATCGCTTCCATTTATTATTTAGGAACAAAAAGGCGATGATTTATGGAACCATTTGGTTCACGGATATATTCGAATACACCGTCTTTTCCGTGATAACTACCATATATTTCTAACTTCAGACGTTCCACACCGTCACCACCTGTGATTACTGATATTGTTCCCTGATCAGCATGCCCATCTACGGATTCCGGGAACGAGTGAAAATCACCAGAAGACGCTTGTTGTTTGACCTTATCTGTATACGCTGTTCCCTTAAAGAAATCACCCGCACTAATAGGACTGTTTTTATCAGATGATTCAGATACATAGCTAGCACCAGTATTTTCTGCCGGTTTAGGATTGATGAATATTCCATCATTTTTCCCCGGCTGGGTTTCCGGAGATATAGTGATCAGAGAACTATTTTTATCAGACTGATTCGGCGTAATCAGTGCAGTTCCTTTATTCTCGTCCAGAACCGGATTTTCCAGTTTACCGATGCTTTCCGTACCTGCCAGTTGGTCACCACCAGTATGAGCAGGAGCATATTTATCCTGAAGCGAATTGAGATACTTCTCAGTGATCTCGTTGTTGCCCATCATCTGTAGCGTAATAAGATGATCCAGTTCGTCAGAGGTAATCTTATCGGCAACTTCTTTGACTGCCGCACCGGCAAGACCCACAATACCTGCCTTGGCACCCATCTCCAGCAGTTGCTCTGCAACCTTGCTACGACATGGGGCAGCGATGGCACAACCTTCCGCAACAACCTTCAGGAAGTTATTCTCAACCGCCACCTTACCGCCAACAGCACCCGCGCCTGCCGCATACGACGAGTCTCCGGCTACCCCGCCTGCCAGACCTGCGGCTAACGTGCTGAGTGCACTGATATTGGCTTTTTGCTCATTGGTCAGATTACCGGGTTCAATGCCCGGATACAACTCGCTGGCGATGGCTGTTGCGGCCAACTCTCCCGCTGCCGCACCTGCTGCGCCCCCGGCCGCAGAACCGCCTTGCAGCCAGGCAATAACGCCCCAGACAAGTGCATGCCCTGCCGTATTTGCAGCAATATTATCACCCGTGGCTTTTTTCACCGCGGCTGACAGATAAGGAGCCAGCCCACCAGCCAGTGCCTGGTTTATGTCTCCGCCACATGCTGGAACGGCTGCTCATCGAACCCGATGAGGCCCTGTGCAGGATGCTCGAGGGCGACGACTTTCGGCGCTACGTCGATAGGGGGGCAGCATGAACATCACCTTTACACCCCAACCGGTCCCAGAGCTGACGATCGACGGTGGCACGCTGGCCGGGCTGGATCATACTCCGGGATCACCGATGTGGCACAACTGGAGATCACCGCCGCACCCGGAGTGATCCGGTTGCAACGGCGGGAAGTTGAGGGATTTAGAGCTTAGCAGTAATCCCCTCGGCCAGTTGGACTGCACCCATAAAGTTGGCCGGGGATCTGTATTACTCACAAGAAGATAAATTATCTATTTTCTTTATGTCTAACAGTAACTGCTCATCAAGAGTAGTTTTATCTACTTGATTTAAAATATGACTTATCCTTTTTAAAGAAGATAAAACACCTTTTGCTTCCTTGTGACTTAAAAATGCGATTGATGATATTAATTGCCCATCGTAATCATCTCCGGCTAGAGGATCTCGTCGCAAGATCGATTCTGCTCTTGGTAATACATGAACTAAAAACAGATCCTGTCTTATAGCTCGAGCAATATCCCCAACATCCAACTCATCAAGCGGCGCATCTACGATACTGCTAAACCACTCATCAAGAGATGACCTAGTGTTGGGCTCATAATTACTGCCTTCCGCTATTAATAGATCCCTAAACGTTGTCATATGCCGTACCCTTTGATCGCCGATTCTATTTTGTTAATCGCTTCTGTTGCTCTTCCGTAAGCTGCCTGAGCTTCCGGATTATTAACATTTTTTAGCGTATTTGCATGATTCCTTAAACCATTAAGGGTATCTTGCATCTCTTTCATATGGTTCCAGTTTTCCCCACTTCCATTAGGTTTAGGAATAGGATTGTTGTCCATATCTTTAAGAGAACCCGTAATATCATGATCTTTCAGAGAGTTTTTAATTAGATTGTCGATTTTTCTCATGGCACTTTCTTGCTTCTGATTCAGCTTATCGACTTTTTATTCTTCCGATTTGTTCGGATCGTTTTCTGGCGGTGGTGGTGTTCCCGTTCCAGATCCCGAACCACCCAGCTCTTTCTTCTGTTTATCAGTCAGATCCTTGCCGATATTCGGATTTGAGGATGCGCCGGGCGCATATTTATCCTGAAGTGAACTGAGATACTTTCCGGTGATCTCGTCGTTGCCCATCATTTTCAGGGTAACAAGGTGATCCAGTTCATCGGACGTCATCTTGTCCGCAATATCCTTGATTGCGGCACCTGCCAACCCGGCGATACCTGCTTTTGCTCCGATTTCCAGCAGTTGCTCTGCAACCTTGCTACGACATGGCGCAGCCTTCCGCAACAACCTTCAGGAAGTTATTCTCCACCTTTACCCCTGAACCGATCCCGGAGCTGACGCTGGCAGGGAGCACCTTGGCCGAGTTGGGTTTTACCCCCGGCGTCCTCTTCCAGCTCACGCTCCGGCCCGATGGGCTGTGGATCACCCCCGTCACCGATGCGGCTACCTGGGAAGCCGTGTGTGAGGCCAGCCAACACCGCCACGATTTAGGGGCGGATTGGGTGCGGGAGAACGGCGAGGTGATTATCGGCGGGGATTGGATCACAGAGTCCGGGATCACCGATGTGGCACAGTTGGAGATCACCGCGACGTCTGGTGTGATCCGGTTACAGCGGCGGTAACTGGGAAGATTTAGGGCTTAAACGTAAAGATCCCGGCCAACTGGCCAGGATCTTAATTATGCAATTGAATTAGAGCTTATGATTTCGTTTGTTGTTAGAACTGGATCTTCATATGCTTCCAAGTCCTCACTCAGCCAAGTTTCATTCGGCCTAATCAAATGAAACTTAATGGCAACACCAAAGTCATTAGGCAAAATAATAACATTAAGCTCTTTATCTAAACTGAAACTCTGCCATGCTTTAAACAAAGCATTTGAAAAGGAAATTGAATAATCAAGATAATTACCTTTAACATAATCATCTATATGAAGGGAATTGACAAAACATTCAAAGCCTACATTATCCTGAAAATACTCAGGTGATGCTGATAAGCAATAACTCATAAGCTTTTTAGAGAAAAAACAACCGTCATGCTCAAAAAAACCCTCATTAATTATAGAGTTAAGTTCATCAGGAAGAGTTAATCGGATATCTTTAATACCAGCAAACATCCTTTGCATACTCTGATTAAACTGAAGCATCATTTCTCCCCCAGATACTGGTTCATGCCTTTATCTATGGCTTTTTTAAATCCATCATCCTTTAACAGATTATTAACTTTCTTAGGTGCATCAGGAAATGACTGTGATATAGGGTCGTAATAATACTTATTCCCCTGATTATCTTGATAATGTAATTGGCCTGCTCGTTGGCCTGGACTAGGATTCTCCACGTCAATACGTTCCTTATCCTGTCCTTTCCAGATTGTTTTACTAGGTACTTGAACACCATTCGCACCAAGCATTTGCCCATTTTTATTTAAAGTATAGTTTGTTCCTGATTTACCACCCTTAGCATTAATCAACGCAGGTACTGTGGCCGCCATTGCTGCCGCTGTATCCTTGTCCAGTCCCAGCGCTTCGAACTTCTGTTGCCACCCTAAACTGGCAATCGTCCCTTCGGCCTCCATGCCAGAACTGTACACCGCTGATAGGTAGTTTTTGAGCTCGTTAGGTAGCTTGCCGTCCGCGTCCATCTGCTTGATGGCTTGGTCGAACACATCCCACTGATCAACCAGATAACCGTACTTATCAGCGCACTCTGCTGGTTGGCTGCTGCATAATGCCACCATTTCCTTCTGCTGTTTCAGGTTGGTATCTACCATGTCCTGAATCATCTGCTGACAGGCTGCTCCTTCACACGTCCTGGCTTTCTGCGCGAAGTTATCGAGCTGAGTCACGCTGAGGAAATTATTCTCAACCGCCACCTTACCGCCAACAGCACCCGCGCCTGCCGCATACGACGAGTCTCCGGCTACCCCGCCTGCCAGACCTGCGGCTAACGTGCTGAGTGCACTGATATTGGCTTTTTGCTCATTGGTCAGATTACCGGGTTCAATGCCCGGATACAACTCGCTGGCGATGGCTGTTGCGGCCAACTCTCCCGCTGCCGCACCTGCTGCGCCCCCGGCCGCAGAACCGCCTTGCAGCCAGGCAATAACGCCCCCGACAAGTGCATGCCCTGCCGTATTTGCAGCAATATTATCACCCGTGGCTTTTTTCACCGCGGCTGACAGATAAGGAGCCAGCCCACCAGCCAGTGCCTGGTTTATGTCTCCGCCGCTTAGTCCGGCCAGTGCACCGGTGATTGCCGTACCAGCTGTCCAGAATGGGCTGCCGATGCCGTATTTCTTGTCGGCCTCAATGTACTCCGGCGAATTCTCCAGCATCGTCTGCTGGCCCGCGGGCGATGCATTATTGTACTCATCCGTTTTTGTCAGCCTTGCCAGTGCAATATCTCTGGCATTCAGCCGAGCCTGCAGCACGACATTTTGCATGGTCTGCACGCCGACCTGGCCGACAGCCTGTGCCAGCGCCTGGTTTTGCTCGATTTTCTCCCGGTCGAAAATTTTATCGATTTGGCCATTCGCGTTGTCAGTATCACGGCTGAGATCATTCAGGTTTTGCGTTTGCTGGCTGGTATCACGCACCGTAATAGTGCCATTGGCGACCGCTGAACTGGTGGTCCCCGATGCACTGCCGTTGATATTGGTGATTACCGGCAGTGCGCCACCAGTATTATGCCGGCCACTGTCATCTACGATTGATGAGAATCCAGCGCTTACCCCCACGCTGCTGGCGTTATAGTCCGCCTTGTTCTGAATGCCATCCCAGCCCAGCGTACCGGTTGATAAGGCGTTATTGGCAGCATTGGCTGTGGAGGCAATCACCGCGCCGTTGAGTTGTGTGCGATCGCCGACAACAATGTTATAGCCTTTATCACCTGCAAATAAGCCGCTCTGCTCACCCACGCTGGCATATTCGCTGGACGTTTTAGATTTGCTGATATTAACAGCGGCAGAGCCCGTCATGCTGCCAAGGGTAAAGCTTGCACCACCGCTAACACTTTGTTGCTCACTGCTATAATCATCAGTGTCTTGCAGGCTGGTGAGGGTTAAATCACGACCTGCGCTGGCGGTAATACCCTCAGCTAACGCCTGTGCACCAGAGAGTACGGTGTCGCGCCCGCTGCTGATGCTCAGACTGTCTTTCGCATTGACGCGGGTGTTAACGTACTCCGTCGTTTCGCCATCCGATGAGCCTTTAGCGAGATAACCGCTGGCCTGTACGCCAATACCGGTCTCTTTTCCCAGTGAAATATGACCGCCGACACTCCAGCCGCTTGAATTGTCCTCTGTCGTCTGTTTACTGCTGTTACTCGCTGCCTGAAGCAGCAAATCATTCTCTGCGGCCAGCGTGATCTTATTACCCGTCACACCGCTGCCAATAATATTGATATCGCCCGTTTGATTATTGGCACCGGTTGAAACGATGGCGACATTGCCGCCGCCGGTCACTGAGCTGCCGGTTATCTGATTCTGCTGCAGTTCTGACGTGGACTGACTTTTGCTCGCGCCAATATTGACCTGCAACTGAATAAGATTGCCGTCAATATTGCCGTTCATCAGTTGTGAAGCCTGCGAGGTGGCACCGTTCATCGAAGCCATCCACCCTTGCTCTGCTGCCTGAACCGCATACAGGGCTTTCATCCGGCTATCACCCGTTTGCGAAGCCTGCCTGGCAATATTGTTGAGAGATAACAACGCGTCCGTCACCGGGCTGGACAACGAGACCGTCAGGCCACTTTGCTTTTGCTCGTAGACCTGCTTGCGGGTCAGCATGTCATTGCCAGGATCAATCGTCACAGCGCCGCCGACAATATTCACATCGTCTTTGGCGATGATATCCGAGCCGCCTATATGCGCTTTTTCACCTGCGATCAGGTTTACACTGCCTCCGGTGCTGCCGACTGCGCTGCTGCTCTGACTTTGCGTCGTGCCATCCTGATTAATCTGCTGGCGTGAAGATTTGCTGCCAATGGTTACGCCGAGGCCGCCGCCACTAAACATGCCGCTGGTTTTTTTCTCACTCAGGCGATAACTGGACTGCTCTTCCTTCGCCGCCTCAATATTCAGGTCTTTACCCGCTTTTAACGTGATATCGCCATCGCCGACGACCGAAGAACCCTGGACGGTCAGGCTTTGTCCGGCGACCACGGACACTTTGTCGCCGCTTAGCTGTGAGGCTTTTTCCGTGCTGGCATAATCCTCTGATACCGTATGCGTAGTCGTGCTGGACAGTAATCCTTTCTTAACCGTGGTTTTCTCGTCGTAGCTGTAATCACTCTCTTGCGCCGTGGTGATATTAACGTCACGGCCTGCGTCTATAGCCAAATCGCCTTTCGCATCAACCTGAGCAGCCTGAGAAGTAATATCACGCCCGGCAACCACCGAACTGTTACCTCCGCTGGCAATCTGCGTCCCTTTCTGACGCACCGTCTCGCGGATGCTGACGCTATTGTTACCGTGGTTTTCGCTATATGTATCGCTCTGCTGCGCATCAAGATTGACATCGCGACCTGCACTGAGCGAAACATTGAGATCGGCAGTCAGCTGCGCAGCCTTAGCGTTGAGATCATGACCTGCGTTGGCCTGCAGAGACCCTCCCGCGCTGATATTGCTCACCTGACTGTCGGTAGCGTGTGCGCTGCTGACTGCCGTCGATTTACTGGTGCTAAGCACATTACTGTTAAGATTGATATCGTTCAGCGCCACCAGCTGCAGATCACTGCCCGCGCTAAGTTTCGCTGCGGTGTTGTTGATGTTGTTGCCCGCACTGAGCGACAGGCCCTGACCGGCAGTAATGCTGGCAACATCACCGGTCTGCGTCTCGCTGAACGTCAGTAACGCGCTGTTATTTTCGCTGCTGCCCGCTGCGGCATTCCATTGCTGCGCCTGGGTGATGTTATTGATATCCCCGGCCACAGATTGCAAAGCAACGGTCTGCCCGGAAATCGACGAGCCAATATTATTGATATCACCCAGTGCGCTGAGTTGCAGGCTGCCGTTGGAGGCGATCAGACCGGCATTGAGGTTATCCAGCGTGCTGCTGCTTTTTGCCGTCAGCTGTGTCTCAGCCTGCAATGTACTGCCTGCATTAACGATATGCCCGGACTGAAGATTAACGCTGCTGCCGGCGATCACACTACCGGTTAACACCTTGACATCATTGGCAGAAAGATAAAGTTTAGGCGCAAGAACGGTCTGCCCGTTAACGGTAGTCTTCTCCCACCAGATAATACTGCTGGTCAACGCTGCGACCTGATCCTGCGTGAGGCTGACGCCAAATTGCAGGCCAAGCCCACTCTGCTGTGCAGCTGCGTTATCGATCAAATACTGCATCTGCTCCAGATCAGAGCCGGTTCCGGCGACGTAACGCTGGCCGGTCTGGCTGAGTACCGCATTACTGATATAACGGGTATCAAACGCCGCATCGCCAAGAAATTTATAGTCGTAATCCGGTCTCAGATTAAGCCTGTCGAGAAAGTAGGCTGAGCCGATAAATTGACTCTGATCGGTGTACAACGCCGCCGTCTCAATACGCGGCGCGGTTGGCGTAGCCGGTATAACCGCAGGATTCGCTATCTCACCGGCCACAGGGATCCCGCCCGGTAAGGCCTCAGGACTCTGCGCTGAACCGGCCGGTCGTGCGAGATAATCATTTAACGCCTGAAATAATCCAGCATCGGTTTTACCCACGCTGGCCAGCTGCGGATTAGTGGTGACCAGGTACGGACTGGAAGGATCCTCGCTCGCCACAAAGAGACCATTATTTCCCGTCGGCAACGGATAGTCCGTCAGCGCTGCGCCCTGATTACCGATCTGCTTAAGCGCACTGCCAATCGATTCGCTCCACTGTACGGAACCCACGACCAGATTCCCTGCGCTTGCCAGTTGCTGGCCTGGTGTTCCGCTGACCGGTTGCAGGCCTGGCATACCCATTAACGTTGGTGCACTGATTACCTGCGATAAACCGCCCGCGTTAGCGGTTGTCGTCGTGTTACTGATGTCATCACGGAAGCTGGCGTTGACGGCACCGCCTGCCTGAATAACTGAACGATAACCTTCACCAGTATTGACCGTTTCATAGACGGGGCCGCCGACAAGATTGTAGGTAACGAGACTATCGGTTGAATTAGATCTAAAGCAGCACTGCTCAGAATCTGGTGCGAAGAAAGCCAGATCGTACCGGCCACTGAACTCCTTGCTCGCCTGCTTTCCGGTATACTGATACGTCAGATACTCATTCTGAACGCCATTTTCATAGGACTGATTATTCAGCGATTGGCCCGATAAAGAAATATTGCCGCCGGCGAGAATATTACTGGCGATATTATCAAGGGTATCTGCCGCGACGGTCAGATTACCGTTGGCCGCTATACGGCCTGCACCACCATTGGCCTGAGCCGCAACCGTTGAGCTGGCCACTAAATAGCGTTTTTCCGCTCCGCTACTGTTAGGTGCAAGATAAAAGTGTTCGTCATCGGAGCCATTACTGTGACCGGTACTGCCGCCCGTTTTCACCGTTTCCGTGTAGAAACCCAGCTCGCTTTCGTCTAAATCCCCTAATCTCATATCAACCGAGCTTTGACCCAGCCACAAAGGTCCATCAGCCGGTGTGAGCGAGGTGTTGACCACCACCAGTCCATCACGCTGGTTTAGCAGATGCTCGGTGTTAATGGTGATATCGCCACGGGTGGTTTCAATATTACCTGAGGTATTGACCACTTCATTACTGGCATGACCCGCCGCGTCCCTTTGCATCCACAGGCTATTGCCCGCCAGAATGTCACCGCGATTATTATGAATACTGTTCGCCAGCAGCTGCATGTTGTTACCGGCATAAATCAGCGCACTGTTAATCAGTTGGGTGGCAGCAGTCATCACCAGATTGCCTGCGCCACCAATAAATCCGCTGTTACTGATAAGTCCACGGCTGTTCAGGGCAATATCACCACCGGACTGCACGCTGCCGCTGTCACTGAGTGTGATATTACCGGCATCAACAGCCACGCGCCCTTCTCCACCACGCAGTTGACCTTGATTCACAAAGTTCCCGGTCGCGCTGAGCAGAATATCGCTTCCCTGAAGCGTGCCCAGCACGTTGAGGTCGCCCTGAGTACTTAAGTTAAGTGCCTGACCTGCCGCCAGTATCCCGCTCTGAGTGAACCCCGACCCAAGTTGTAACGTCATGTCACCGAGTGCCAGTACGCTGCCCGACTGAGTCAATGTCGGTGTCACCAGCGTCAGCGATCCCGCGCTAAAGAGATTGGCGCCCGACAGATTTTCAATATTTTGCAGACTGAGATTAAGCGCCTGACTGCCGAACAGCGTGCCGCTGTTGCGCAGCGCATTGCCGGTTAATTGCAGCCGATCGCCCTGAAGCTGCCCCTGATTGTTCACCGTCCCGACGCTCACTGCCCCGTCGCCCTGTGCCGTCAGCGTACCGTTGTTGTTCAGTGTGTTACCGCTGAGAGTCAATCCCTGAGCCTGCAGTACACCGCTGTTGTTCAGGACAGGCGCAGACAGCGTCAGTTTACCGCCGGTCAGCAGACTGCCCTGATTATTAAGGCTATCGACCAGCGTCAGCTGGCTAATGCCATCGCCCTGAATGTGTCCCTGATTGAGCAGCGACTGCGCCCCGAGTTCGAAGATTCCCTGACTGCGCAGCGTGCCGCCCAGCAGATTGCTGACATCACCCTGAACCGTCGCCAGCAGGCTATGCTGGCTCTCGACTTGTCCGAGGTTAGACAGGCTATTGGTTTTCAGGATCAGATCGTTTGCCTGGATATTGCCGCGGTTGGCAATACTCCCGGCATTCAGGGTGCTGGTGCCAGCGCTAAGTAATGTGGCGTTCTGCTGCAGCTGTAATGCGCCACTCAGCGTCGCCGCCAGTTGGCTGACGCCAGTGATCGCGCCGCCGTTAGTCAGGGTTTCGCCCTGAAGTGTGAGATTATCGGCCGACCAGTTTCCCTGATTATTCAGGCTACCTGCCTGCAGAATAGCCAGTCCGGAGGAGATAATTTTACCTGAGGCCAGGGTGTTGAGTTCGCCAGAGAGATTGAGCGTTGCACGCGAGACAGTTTGTATCGCACCACTGAGATCAAGCTGGCTGGCATGCAGTTCCGTATTATCAGCCTGCCAGCGACCTTCATTGATAACATGATTGGCCGCGATGTTTAGCGATCCTTGCGTCAGCATACTGCCGGACGCCGCATTGTTAATATCCTGCTGAAGCTGTGCAGTCAGCGCTTTCAGGCCAATCAGATTACCGCTGTTATCTGCACTATCCGCGATAACAGTCAGCGTATCGCCCTGAATCTGCCCCTGATTATTCAGGTAACTCACTGAGAGCGCGGCATCTTTTCCACTGAGCAACTGGCCGCTGTTATCCAGTTGGGTTGCACCAACGGTTGCCACACCCTGCGTCAGCAGGCTGCCCGTATTGTTGAGCGTATTGTGTATGTTCAGGGAAAGCCCGTTGCTGCCCAGCACCGTACCGCTGTTGGTAAAGCTGTTGCCAGCAACATTCAGCGCATCTGCTTGCAAACGCCCCTGATTGTGGAATTCACCCAGTTGTAAGTCGAGCAATCCGCCGGAAAGCACGCGCCCGGATGCACCATTGCTCAGCAAGTCGGCGGTTAGCGTGAGGTCAGTACTGCCCTGCAGCAAACCCTGGTTCGTCACGCTGACGGCGTTGATGTCTGTCATTGTTGCCGCCAGCTCGCCTGCATTAATCAGAGAGCCGGTCGACAGGCTGAGATTGCCTGTCGCCGCGACAACGCCAGACTCTTGGTTAGTCAGACTGGTAATGGCGTTAATAGCCAAGTGGTCTGCAGAAAGACGTCCCTGGTTAACCAGCGTATCGCCTTTAAGCAATATCTGGTTTTTCGCAGTAAGTTGCCCCTGCTGCTGAAGCGTTTTCGCTTCAATTTGCAGGCTGTCGTCTGCGGTGATAGCCCCTTTGTTGCTTAGGGCACTGACCCTGAGGGCAACCGCATTCGCCGCCAGTGTGGCCGCGCTATTCACTATCCCGGCAAGCAGCGTCAACGCTCCGGGCGTGACCAGCCTGCCGTCTAAATCTGCCCGCTGCGTTGCCGTGAGGCTAAGCGCATTTTTACCCTGGATTTGCGATTCGCTGCCGGTGATCAGCTGCCCGGTTTTCAACGTCATCGCGCCGTCAGCGGATAAAAATCCATTGAGCGTTGCCGATGCTGTATCCAGCATGACATCACCCTGACTGGTTTGCACTGAACCGACGCGGCTGGTCAGCGACCCAGCGTGAAGCTCTGCGCCCCGCGTTGCGGTTAATCTGCCCCCCAGCCCGGCCAGCTCAGTGTGAAGCGTAAGATATCCACCGGACAACAACGTGCTGTTATCGCCTGAGGTCAGTTCATCACGTACGTTCAGGTCAATATTTCCCTGTGCCCCAATCAGCCCCTGATGATTGAGCTGATTCAGGGTTAAGGTCTGATCACCAGCGGATTGCGACGTGCCAGTGTTATTGAAGGTTTCACCGTTAAGCCACTGGCTCCCCATCGACTGAAGCAGCCCGTCGTTATTTAACGTTCTGAAACTAAACTGCCCATTACGATTAGCCGCCAGCGTGCCGCCGTTGCGAAAATCACCGGAAGAGAACGTCAGATCCTGACCGGCAATCAGGCTACCCAGCCACTGACCTCCTTCGGCGATCTGCGCATTAATATCACGGTGTGCGGAGATCTTACCGCTACCGGCGGCATTAAGTTCACGGGTGTCAATTATCAGATTTTTGCCCGCACTGCTCACCCCATCAAGTTGCTGCTGAAGGGCTAACAGGCGCATATCGCCCAAAGACGTCAGCGAGCCAGTATTAGTGAGCACCAACTCACCGCCACTGACCTCCACGCTTTGTGCCTCCAGCACACCCGCCAGCGTGGCGCGATGGCTGGAAGAAATCGACAAATCTTTATCGCTGTGGATCTTGCTATCTGTGCCCACGGCAAGATCGCTGGCATTCAGGCTGATATTGCCCGGCGTTGAAAGCTGACCATTTAGCCACTGCTGCGCTACGTTGAACTGAATATCACCCAGACTGGTGATCAGCGAGTGTGATCCGGCAGAGACCGATGCAGCATTGAGCATCAATCCGCTTTTACCGGTCAGCACGCCGTCAAAAGTCATCTGGCCGCCACCCATCGTCAACCGATCGCCCGCGAAAATGGATCCTTTCTCGTCAAGCGTCAGGCGCTCAGCTGTCTGTAGCGCCAGTGATTGCTGCGAACCAATAAGCCCATAATTATAAACATTATTAGTAAAGATTTGCTGTACGCCGCCAGACTGGATATTTCCACTGTTGCTCAGTGCTGAGGCGTTAATGGTCTGAGAATCCTGCGCCTGAATCAGCCCGCTGTTTGACAGACCCGCGTTGACGCGGAACTCTGCAGCGCTGTTGGTGGCGAGAGTGCCGCTGTTCTGCAGGCTGTCAGCCTGGATTTTCTGCCCACCGGTGGCCTGAATTTTACCCTGATTATTCAGTGCCGTTGCCTGCACAGCTTGCTCTCCCCGCGCCTGCACTGTACCGGTATTAAGCAGTTTCCTGGTAGTCAGAACGGTATTGCCGTCGGCCGCAATCAGCCCGCTATTGCTGAGATCGCCTGTATTAAGATTAAGATTTTTACCGGCTGTCAGGCTACCCTGCCACTGCCCACCGTTGCTGGCACTGGCACTGATATTCCCGGCAGCCGACACCTGCGCCGCACTGTCAGAGCTGAGCTGACCCGCTACCAACGCCATATTGCCACCGCTGGTGACGCGGCTGCCCTGCATCGCCAGCGTGCCGTCGGTGTTCAACGCCATATCGCCAGCGGACTGCTGACTACCCTGCAGTGCAATATCCTGCGCATTGGCGATCAGCTTACCCGCCGCCGAGACATTGCTCAGCTTCAGCTTACCGCTGGCATCAATCTGCATATCGCCAACCGCGGTATTCAGGTTGCCTAGATTAACGCCAACTCCTTTTTCACTGGAAACCAGATGGATACGATTGGCGTACATCCCGCCGAGCACGCCGGTATCAATTGCCACCTTCGGCGCATCGCCAGTACCTGCAATCGGCGTAATATGACCCGCAGCATCAACGCGGTTAGCACCGAGGGTAATCGCCGCCTCTTTGGCATAAAGCTGCGCATTGATGTCAGTTGCGCGGGCAATCAGCGCGAACTTGTCACTCTGACTGGCATCCAGCCCTTTACCCTGAATACTGATCGCCCCCTGTGTGACCTCAAGCGACTTAAGTTGCCCGTCTGGCCCCATCACCGGCTTACCTGTGGTCAGCGTTGCGTTCGGTGTGTTGATAAAACCGCAGCCGTTACAGGTAATACCATAGGGATTAGCGACCATAACGCTGGCGGCTTTACCGGCCACTTCCAGGTATCCCTGCAACTGTGAGCGGTTAGGCGCCACCACCTCATTGATGATGCCCTTTGCTTCTTGCCCGGCTTTCAGATTCGGGTTGTTCTGTATCAGGCCCCCAAGCTGGCTTTGAGTCAGCTGACCGGTGGCATTGTTAAGGATTAATCCTTCACTATCGACATTGAACTCATTGTATTTATTGTGGGAGATGCCGGCCTGATTAGGCGTAGCAATATTGACCACCGGCACGCCGTTACCCGCTTTATCCAGCGAGGTATTTCCCGCTGCAACGTTGACGCCAGCGGCAAAAGCAGGCAGCAACGGCTGCCACATAAGCAGGCTACAGAGCAAATAAGTCAGACCACGCTGAGACAGTTTTACCGGTTTGTTATGGTTCATCCCTGATACCTTTTCCTGAAAATTAAAGTACGATGCTCGCGCGATAAAAAACGGAGACGCGGTCGGGCCCAAGCCATTCCGGCCAGGCAAACGGCAAGCCTACGGTGAACTGACTGCTGAAATAACGGTTGCGGCTGCCCACACCCACAGCACCGCCCCACAATGAGCCAGACGCAAAACTGTCCTGGTTATCATGCCTGAGGTAACCGCCATCAATGGCTGCCAGTGCGTTGAGAGTGCCGATAAAAGGCAGCGTCAGCAGGTCATAATTAATTTCATTTCGCCAGTAGCCGCCTTTGTCACCGGAAAGATATTGTTCCCTGAAGCCCCTGACCGAGCTTTCTCCGCCAATGGTCAAACGTTCGCTGCCATAGAGGCGGTCAGGCGTCCATTGCCCGTAAAAGCTGGTCAGATAGTGCCAGCCCTGTGCTAACGGCAGGTAATAGCTGCCTGATAACGTCCATTTGTTGAACCCGGCACGAGGTACATCTGCGGATTTATCCGCATCATTCTCAGCACCAAACCACGGCACGCCGCGGCTGTAAGCAGGGTTCAGGGTGGCAAACCCTGCCCAGATTTTCTGGCTGTGATTTGCACCCAGCATCACGCTGGTCAGCTTACGGCTGCTGCTAAGGCGGGTATCATTGAGGTAGTTACGGCCGATACGGTGAGACAAACCGAGAGACGCGCCGGTTTTCATATCGCCGTTACGGAAAAGCACGCGCGACAGGGTCAGGTGATGAATCTGGCTGTCACCGTCAGAACGCCAGTCAAATCCCTGATTATTAATGGTTGTCAGATAGTCACTGTAGGAATAATTATAATCCATCAGCCAGTAGCCGTAAGGCACGCTGAAGTCAGCCTGCACGCTGCGCGCATTATGATCGCTGGCAAAATCGCTGCTGCGCGCGCCGGAAATAAACCACTGGTCGGCAAATCCGAGCAGGTTATTGGCCGTCAGTGAGCCATTTATTTGCCCGGTGCCGGTACTTTTTTGCCCACTGTTATCAAAACCGCCCCCCGCCGTCAGCGGAAACTCAGGAGTGGCAGTCAGATTAACTATCGAATAGCCGGGCAGGGTTCCAGGCAGGATCTCAATTTGGACCGGTAATTTACGCAACCGGTTGATGCTTTCCATGCCCTGTTCAATATCGCGCAGGTTGAGAATTTTATTTTTCAGTCCAGGAAAAGCCATACTTAGCATTCTGGCATCCTGTTTCTCCAGCTCGATTTTCTCCAGCTTTCCTTCAAGGACCTGCAGATCTAATTGCCCGTGGGAGAGATCCTGCTCAGTGAGAAAAGCGCGGCTGGTTATATAGCCGCGGCTGATGTACCAGTCTGATACCTGTTGCACCAGCGTTTGTATCTGGCTAAGGGGAAGACAACGCTGAAGATAGGGCTGAGTCAGTTGCTGCTTTACTGATGCGGGCAGATGCTCAGCACCGTTTAACTGTATGGATGAGATAACAAAACAAGGGCTTCCTGGTTGATTCGCAGAGGGACGGGTTGCCGGTAGCAAGGGAGTAATACTGCGCTGTAACGACTGTCGCTGCTGACTATTTTGTTGTAATAACCGCTGCTGCTGCTGCTGAATGGCATCACGATCGGCAGGCGTAATTAGCGCGGCACTGGCATGAAAGGGTAGTGCCATAACCACAGAGAGAGAAAGCACGGGATAACGAATGAAGGTGAATAATCTCCCCCCACTGATTGCAGCTAAAGATTTTACTGACAGTAATACGCCAGAGTATTTAATATTACTGGAGAAAGCCGCGAGATAGCGTTTTTTATTCTTATGCGCGTAGAGATGCTTATCTAAGTCGTCATCCATGACAGACAATCCATGATAATTTTTTAAGCATAAAATACGCTTTTCTGTTCACAACTCAAGTGCAAAAGTAATTTTTTATCATCAACATCTTAAAAAATTAATTCATTTATAGTTGCACACATAATTATAATAAAGAATATTCTTACTTGTAATATAATTATCGTTCTTTCGATTTATCGCTCTGTTTTTTATTAAGAATATAATTTGCAGGCTATCAAATTTTTTCCCGAACCCGAAAGAGTCAACCTTATCAGACTGACTCTTCCACAGTCTGATAAGAACAATGCATCGACTACAAGATTAAACTGGCAATATATTTACTGGTATAGAATCAGATAAAACAGATGATTGTTTTATCAAAACGTCATATACAGAACGGGTTCAAAGAAATAGATTAAAGCGCCCAGCATGACAAATGATGGCAGCGTTACTAATAACGAAATCCATTTTTTCCGAATAGAAAGGAAAGAGAGTATAATTGTCGATATTGCAAATATTATATTGATAGCAAAAACAAGATAAGGCATGATTATTTGCATACCTTTTAATTCAAAGGTTATAAAAGCATAAAACGTACCGAGAAAAAAACCGAGATTGATTATGGAAAGAAATAAGATAGTCAGATTTTTCTTCACAACAACACAATCTCCTTGATGATAAATATACAATTTTCATGCTATTAAACCGCCGCAAGTTTAAATCATAAACATGAATAATACAATCAATAATCAGGCACTATCGCAATAGCGCCATCAGAAAGCCAGCCGTTTAAAAGCGTAACAGCAAGAAAATCACTTAGGCAGTCCCAACCCTTTAATTCCCATATCTTTTATTACCTGTGCATTTTGTTTATCAAACATTATATCCTGATGGAATTTTTCTGCGCGGCGATCGCTTCTTTCCTCCTGGTAGCAAACATCACGACTTATTCCCTTATCTTCACACTCTTTAATACGTTCCATTTCTGTTTTGGTGGCGCATCCTGAGAGAGAAACAGCAATAACAGCCAAAAAAATTACGCTTTTCATGGTTAATCCTTTTCCTTGTGATCAGGAAAATGATATTAAACAGCCGATCACAAACGTTTTCTAAACGAGCGATAAATGGTACATTTTCAGGAAAGTTCCCTGCCAGAGATGATTCTTAACAATTTTTTTCTTCTGACGATTAAGATGATTCGGAGCAACCGCGGTTGCTGACCATCCTGCTTATATCCGTTGCTGGCTGCGGGCCAGCAACGAGGACAGCCTGAGTAAGGCGTTTAATACTTTATTAATACCGCTGTACTCTGCCATCCCGCACCTATGGTCCAAAAAACCAGGTGATCTCCTCTTGATAACTTTCCTTGTTTTTTTAATTCGTGAAAGGCAATAAAGGGACTATTCGTCGCGGTGTAACCATAGGTATCGCCGATAAATGGCGCTTTAGCGGCAGGGATATTCAACAGCTGACAAATTTTCCTGATATTGCCAAGGGACATTTGAGATAAAAAATAATAGCGAATATCTTCACCTGTCAGGCCATTCCTCGTAAGCAGAACTTCAATCGATTCGCCTGCAACATCGACACAAACTGCATCGTCAAAAGGGATAAATTTAACCCGGGACGAGAGTTCTTCACGCTGGACAGAGGAGAGGCCGTTAGCGGGAAATAGGGAGTTATTAATGACTGAGGTTTGCACCCGAAACTCAGAGTCTATAACCCCCTCACTCGCCGTCGATTTTTCCAGTAATACCGCGACCGCTGAATCAGCAAAACAGGAGTGATAAAAGGGTTCACCCTCGCTGTGTGGACCAAGATAATCTCCACCGACGACCAGCGCCCGCTGGCACGATAATCGTGACATCATAATGCGCGATACCTGCTCAACGGCAATAAGCAAACCTGCACAATTGGCATTCATATCATAAGAGAGTGTTCGCTCTCCTCCACCGAGGGCGTGGTGTATTTTTAGTGCTGTTGCAGGGATAAGATATTCCGGCGTCTGCGAACTGAAAATAATTAGGTCGAGATCGCAGGCCTGCCATCCGGCCTGCTCTAACGCCATTTCAGCAGCAGCGACTGCCATAGTTAGCGTATTTTCAGAATCATCATTAATCAGATAACGATTCTGTTGCCCAAGAGAAGCTAATAAGCCTTTAACCTCAATACCTTGTGATGCATAGTAGTTAATATACCAGTCATTTCCCCTGACATGTTCAGGGTGATAGAGTCCCGTGGATACAAGGCTGATTCCGCTCATTCTTTCTCCGAAAGATCATCATGTCATCTGGTGAGTTATAGATACCGGGACTTTTTTTACTTTCAGCAATACAGCAGTAGCCGTCGCTGCTGGGCCAAATCCCAACAAAATTACGCGATCGCCATCCGACAGGCTGCGGTGATTAATCAGAGTCATAAAACCAAAGTAATTCTGCGCAGGCCCTAAACTTCCATACTGCTGAAAAATTGAGAAAATACGTCTCCGGTCAACACCCAATGCGGTTGCACTGGCACTTGCCACCCAGTTAGTTGGATCATAAATATGAAAAGCATCAATATCTGCCAGGCTAATAGCGGCTTTTTCACACAGCGAACGGCAACATCGTGCAGCGGTTTCCGGGTAATGCTCAGCAATAAATTGGCCGGATTCAGGCGGATAACTGACGTAGCGTGCTCCGTTTATTTGGCCCGCGACCAATGGAGCATAATCATGCGTACTGATGGTATGGCTGGAAATAATTTCTGAACCGGACGCAGAAGCAAGAATCATACAAGCGGCGCCATCACTGAGCAGCGACGTTGCCGGGTCATCTGGCCTGAACCAGTGTGCATAGCTGCAGGCAGCAATAACAGCAATATTGCGATAGCTGCCCTGACTGATTAATCCTGCCGCCAGCTCCAGCGCAGTCAGCCCCCCTGCCGTTCCTGAACTTACGGGCACCACCGGGCAACGTAATTGTGTTTCCCGCACCAGTGCGGAGACCTCCTCATCCAGTAGTGTGGCAGGCCAGACCAGGCTAACAATGACATAATCCAGCTGGTTTACTTGCATTCCAACCTGCTGTAGCGCGTTCAACAAACTGGTTTTCATTAATAATGAGATTTGCTGTTGATGCTGCGCGCGCCAGATATGTCTTGGCCCGTCAGACAGTGTGCCGGTGCTGAATACTGTCAGAACATCTTTATCCGGCGTGATAATAATAGTGTTGTCCGGTAGCGCACCGGCACAAGAGATGATGTCTACCCTGTCAGTTTTAGCCGCCATCGTCATAGCTTCTGTAACGTATTGATTCTGTCATCCAGAGGCGGGACAGCATAACGATCAACAATCACATCAATAACCGCCGTCTGCCGGGCGCTAATTGCCTGTATCAACGCCTCTTCCAGAGCAGCCTTATCACTGACACGATAACCCGTGGCTCCCAATGATTTTCCGAGTAAAGCAAAGTCTGTGGCGGGAATATCGCAATCCAGCGGCGCATTGCCCAGCATATCCAGCCCCTGTCGGCACATGTTGTAACAGCCATCATTCATCACCAGCCATATAGCCGGAAGTTTATATTGGACAGCGGTACTGACCTCATTGCCCATTAACATCGCACCATCACCAATAACCCCGACCGCACAATGCGTGGTGCTGGCAGCGATTCCGATAAGTCCGCAAGCGTAATGCCCCATCGCACCGAATCCGGTACTGGTTCGATAACGAACCGGCCGGGAGAATTTTAAAAAGCGATTGGTCCAGACAAAAGAGTTGCCTGCGTCTGCTGCCAGGTAGCCGTCATATTTATCTATGACGATCTCCTGTAAAACCTGCATCACGATGCGCGGATGCAGAGCGTTTTCTTTGCGTTCGGCATCCTCTGAATTCGCGGTGAATAACTCAGGTGATGGAGTGAATACCGGTAACAACTGCTGCGGAGTCGGCTCTTTAAGCCTGAGTGTTTGTGATAATGACGCCAGAAACCGATCGATTTCACACTCAATAACGATGGTCTGTGGCGGCAGATTCGAAGCGACATCCCGGCTATTCAGACCAATATAATAAATAATTGAATCAGACAGTTGATCCTGAGCCCTGGATGAACTGAGCTCGCTGAGGCGCGATCCCAAAATCACCACCACCGGATGACGTCTGGGATCCAGTTGCGCAGCGATGTTTTCGCCATTCGATCCCAGCCCGGTTGCACCGGCATACAGCGGGTGCTTTTCCGGAAATATGCCTTTTCCTCGCGGAGTTGATATCACGCTGGATTGCGTCTTGACTGCAATCCTGGTGAGATTTTCTGCGGCATGACGTGCACCAAAACCGACCCAAAAAAGCGTTTTTTGCGTCATCATGTCATCGGCTAATTTATGGACCTGTGACAGGGCCTTTTCAGATATCCCTTCAGGTGGGGTGCCGCCAGCAATATTACATCCGCCATCTTCCAGCAAGGCTTTCTGTAGCGTGGTAGTGATAAACACGCCGATGCTACAGCCAGACGGTTCTCTAAGCTTTGCGGCAATTTCTTTTTTAGCAGCCAGATAATCAGACATCGTTGAAATAACCAAAACGCTATCAAAATAACCCTGCCCGTCATTCTGAAGCAGCGTCTCAACATCCTGTCGGGTTGTTTCCTGCAAACACCAGCGACCGGTCTTGGCTTCAGCGGTAATCGATGAGATAAAAATAAGCTGTGATCCATCAATCCGTGCAGCTTTGATACCGGTCAGCGCATTGGTAATACCCGGCCCCGCAGTTGCGAAGGCGACTGTCGGTTGGTTTTGACACAAACTATATTCAGAAGCAGCAAAAACACCACCGGACTCATGCCTGCAGTGGTAGAGCCTGATTTTTTCTGACTGAGACAGCGCTTGCCAGACAGGAACGATAAATCCACCAGAGACGCCAAAGGCCGCACCCACCCGCAAACCTTCAAGAAATTTTACCAAATCATCTGCGACCGTTATTTCCATTTCACCCTCTCAATTAAATTTGTCGTTGTGACCAATACTGGATTTACAGGTTTCAGTCCGCTTTAAAACGGCTGACAGAACGCTGCGCCAAATCTACGAGATTGAGAAATATAATTACAATTCAATTACTTATTTTATTTACACTAAAAAAAACAGGTTACAAATGGATTTAAGGTTACCTGAGTGTGGTAGATTTAAAATGAAACACCAAATTATGAGACTCAATTCTTTTTTTCAGCAAATGAGTAATAAAATTACTATAATGATTCGTAACAGGAGAAAGGCGCACGGTGAATAGGGTCATTACTGACCTGACGATTTTGCAGTTAGTCGCGGGAAAACGCCGGTCAAAGCTCCTGCTGAAAGGCCGACAACCAGCGTCACGCAGAAGGAAAAATGATATTCACAGAACGCCAAAGGCGGTGGATTTATTCAAGATCAGTTTTTATAAACCGTGCCGGGTTCAACATCCAGCCAGCTACATCAGCCATCGCTTTTGGGCGCAGATTAACACACTCATCACAGGTCATATTTCCCGACTGACTTGCGCAGCCTGTACGCCATAGCAGTGTCTCGCCCTGATTTCAGGCGATAAAAGAGCAATAAAAGATGCCAGTCTAAGCAGAGCATTTTTATAAATACCTTACGGTAAAGAGCCATGTCCATATGTGATCTTAGCAATTTATATAAGTAACGACGGCTATTTGGCAGGAGATAATACCGTGAAACTCTGCTGCCCCAGGCGCACTGTTCTATTTTTAGCCAATAATATTTGAGTATCAGGTATAACAGCCGGGCGTCATTGAACCTGTTGAATCTCAATCAGCGTTATTGCCGTCCAGATATCGGACCATGCCACTGGCTAATATAATTTACTGCTGAAACTTTTATATTCTTCGCGATGTTATCGTTTGGATAATATATTTTAAATTCAGTGTTAAATGACATAAACGATAAATAAACAAAAGCATTGTGCAATTATTAACTTTAGATAAACCTGCCCTAAACTCCATAATTTTCCCTGATAAATTGAGGGAAAGCTGATTTTGAGACAGCGATACAGCCCGACAGCTATTTCGCCCTGTCTGCCTCACAACCAAATACAATGCAATTTGTTGACTTTATTGATAATTTTAAAATAAAGGACATTTATGTGCTGGTTACGGACAACCTCTTACTTTCTTCGTACATTGACCCTCGATTCATAAGGCTATGCTGACCACACACCATAGACTTAAACATTTCTAATGTATTTATTATGTTATCAGCAAAAAAAAAACATTACTTTTCTCAAAACATGACTATCCTGAGTAAATACGATTTTTCTGATTGACGGAGTTCCCTATAAATCCGATCCGCCAATCGACCTTTTCACAACGCATTCTGAAGCGTTATTAGCGTTTTTATACACGATAGAGAGAACTGTATGGATCATGCACTTGTAGCAATTCAGTCATTAGATGTTCCCAACACGGCATTTATATTGCTCTGTGCCAGCCTTGTTATGCTAATGACGCCCGGACTGGCCTTTTTCTATGGCGGTTTGGTCCCACGCAGAAGCATTGTGACAATAATGTCACAAAGTTTTTTCTCAATGGGATGGGTAGCAATCCTTTGGTTTGTAGTGGGTTATTCGCTTAGCTTTGGCCCGACGATGAATGGAATTATCGGTGACCCGTTCTACTACGCTTTTTTGAACAATATTACTCCGCAAACCATGTATACCGGTAATGACGGTGGATTGCCTCTGTTAGTCCATTTCGTCTATCAAATGATGTTTGCCATTATTACACCAGCGTTAATTACCGGTGCTTTCGCCAACCGCGTGAACTTCCCGGCTTATCTGGTGTTTCTGACTTTCTGGACACTTTTGGTTTATTGCCCATTTGTTCATATGGTCTGGAGTCCGGAAGGGATGTTTGCTAAGTGGGGAGTGGTGGATTTTGCCGGCGGTATTGTCGTTCACGCCACCGCTGGTTTTGCCGCCCTCGCGTCAGCGCTGTATGTCGGTAAACGTACTGTCGTTTCAGATGGCAGCCATAACATTCCCTATATCGCATTGGGTGCCGGTTTACTGTGGTTTGGTTGGTATGGCTTCAACGCCGGTTCAGAACTGCAGGTTAATACCATCACCGTTTCCGCTTTTATCACCACTGATATCGCCGCTGCATTTGCTGCTATCACCTGGTTTATTATCGAGAAAATCCGTACGGGTAAACCTAAGCTGATCGGCTTTTTAACCGGTGCGGTCGCGGGTCTTGCAACCATCACACCTGCCGCAGGCTATGTTTCCATTCAGTCAGCAGCGATTATTGGCATCATTGCCAGCCTGGTCTGTTATTACGTGGTTCTGCTGGTAAGACGCCATCTTGACGATGCACTGGACGTATTTGGCGTTCATGGTGTTGGTGGCATAACCGGCTCAATTCTGGTGGGTGTGTTCGCCTCAACCGCCTGGAACGCGAAAGGTCCTGATGGCCTGCTGGAAGGCAATGGGATGCAAATCGTTAAACAGATTACTGCCGTCGTCTTTACCAGCGTCTGGTCGTTTATTTTTACACTCGCCATTTTGTGGTTAATTAATAAATTCACCCCGGTTAAAGTCAATCAAAATACCGTTGGGGCAGAACTGGATTACACATTATTCGGTGAAGATGCCTACTCTGAGAAGAATTAATATCATCCGTACCTTCGATTCACAGGAGCAGTTTGTCGATGACGTAACCCACAGCCCTTAAATTCAAGTTGGGAATTTATCGGATTAATACGTTAATCGGCAAAACTGCACGTCCTATTCCGGAAGGTATATACATCAAAGATAGCATTGTTAATGGAGAAATTATGCAACTTACACCCAGAGAAATAGAAAAGCTGATGGTTTATACCTTAGCTGATGTCGCGTTAAAAAGGAAAAATAAGGGGCTGAAGCTTAATCACCCAGAAGCCGTCGCTATTATTACCGTCACCGCAATGGAAGGGGCGCGCGAGGGAAAAACCCTGGAAAAAGTGATGGTCGAAGCGCGTACCGTTTTAACTAAAGAAGATGTGATGGACGGCGTTGCTGATTTAATTCCCAACGTGCAGGTGGAAGCCATTTTTACTGATGGCAGCCGCCTTGTAACGGTCCATGACCCGATTCAGTGATTAAACGACGCCTTTTCACTTCAAGGATTATTTATGAAAAAGAAATCTGACACCACGTCAACCGTGGCTACCACCGCTGAAACAACGGTGCCGCTCGGTGGTTATGTATTAGCAGATACACCAATCACATTTAATGAAGATCGTCCGGTCACCAAAGTGAGTGTTAAAAATACCGGCGATCGCCCAGTTCAGGTAGGTTCTCACTTTCACTTTTTTGAAGCGAATAAAGAACTGGAGTTCGAGCGCGAAAAAGCGTTTGGCAAACGGCTGAATATCACCGCAACCACCGCTATACGTTTTGAACCGGGCGATGTTATTACGGTTGAGTTGATTCCTTTCGCAGGCAAACAAACGGTCTACGGATTTAATAACCTGGTTGACGGCTGGGTCGGTAATTCTTCCGGCGATCAAAGTGATGCCCCTGACGAAATTCTTGAAAACGCGGTCAAGCGCGGATTCAAATCGTCTCATTAAAATTTAAAAATTAAATGCAATTGGAGGAATCATGCCAACAATTTCAAGAAAAGAATATGCCAGTCTGTTTGGACCAACCGCCGGTGACAAAATTCGCTTAGGTGAGACCGACCTTTATATTGAAATCGAAAAAGATCTGCGTGGTTACGGTGAAGAATCCGTATACGGCGGAGGCAAATCGCTGCGTGATGGAATGGGCGCCAATAACACGTTAACACGTGATAACGGCGTGCTGGATTTGGTGATTACCAACGTCACCATTGTTGATGCCAAACAGGGTGTCATCAAAGCTGATGTCGGTATCAAAGATGGCCTGATTGTTGGCATCGGTAAAAGTGGCAACCCGGCAGTCATGGACGGCGTCACGCCAAATATGATTGTCGGACTGAGCACTGACGCCATTTCCGGCGAACACTTAATCCTGACCGCTGCCGGTATCGACAGCCATATTCACTTTATCTCGCCACAGCAGGCTTATGCTGCGCTGTCCAATGGTGTTACCACCTTCTTTGGTGGCGGTATTGGCCCAACAGATGGCACTAACGGCACCACGGTAACGCCAGGGCCGTGGAATATTCGCAACATGCTGCGTTCGTTTGAAGGACTGCCGGTCAATGTTGGCCTGTTAGGTAAAGGCAACGCCTTCGGCAGAGCCCCACTGGTGGAGCAAATTGTTGCAGGTGTCGCCGGTTTGAAAGTGCATGAAGACTGGGGTGCTACGCCAAACGCGATACGCCACTCATTGCGCATCGCGGACGAAATGGATGTTCAGGTATCGGTGCATACCGACAGCCTCAACGAAGCGGGTTATGTAGAAAACACCATTGAAGCGTTCGAGGGTCGCACCATCCACACCTTCCACACTGAAGGTGCAGGTGGTGGACACGCGCCGGACATCATCAAAGTCGCCAGTCAGCCAAATGTGTTGCCAAGTTCAACCAACCCTACCCTGCCTTTCGGCATCAACACTCAGGCCGAACTGTTCGACATGATCATGGTTTGTCACAACCTGAATCCGAACGTAGCTGCAGATGTCTCTTTCGCGGAAAGCCGCGTACGTCCGGAAACTATCGCTGCCGAAAACGTGCTTCATGACATGGGGGTTATCTCTATGTTCTCCAGTGACTCTCAGGCAATGGGCCGCGTTGGGGAGAACTGGTTGCGCATCGTGCAGACCGCTCATGCGATGAAGTGTGCACGCGGCAAACTGCCGGAAGACAGCGACAGCAACGATAACTTCAGGGTACTGCGCTATGTCGCCAAAGTCACCATTAACCCGGCAATTGCGCAGGGTGTAAGCCACGTTATTGGCTCAGTTGAAGTGGGCAAAATGGCTGACCTGGTACTGTGGGATCCGCGCTCGTTCGGCGCTAAACCAAAGCTGGTGATTAAGGGTGGGATGATCAACTGGGCGCTGATGGGCGATCCCAATGCGTCGTTACCAACACCGCAGCCAGTGTTCTATCGCCCGATGTTTGGTGCGATGGGTAAAACCCTGCAGGACACCTGTGTCACGTTCGTTTCTCAGGCCGCACTGGATGACGGCGTGAAAGAGAAAGCAGGACTGGAGCGTCAGGTTATTGCCATCAAAAATTGCCGATCGATTACCAAACAGGATTTGGTGCGCAACTCAGCCACGCCACACATTGATGTCGATCCTGAAACATTCGCCGTAAAAGTTGACGGGGTGCATGCCACCTGTGAACCGATCACTACTGCGGTAATGAACCAGAAATACTTCTTTGGCTAAGCGCACTTTTCGCGCGTTCTGATCTAAGGCGATTACAACATGATACTGATTGAAAACATTATTGGTAATACTAAAAACGACCCGTCATGGAAAGAAAAAACCAAGGGATATCAGCACGATGTGTTGTCTCTCGAGCAGTGGGAAGCCCAGAAGAGTCGTTGCCGGAAGCAAAGTGAACAAGGGCTTGATATCGGTATCGCGCTGGATCGCCGTGTTCGGTTAACGGATGGGGATGTTTTGTTATGTGATGACGACAAAAAATATCTGTTAACCGTTCATATCACCCTGCGCGAAGTTCTGGTTATCCACCTGGAAAGCCTGGCAGATGCAGGTTTCGAAGCGTCTATTAAACGCGTGTTTGAACTGGGGCACGCCCTGGGCAACCAACACTGGAAGTCAGTGATTAAAAACACTGAGGTATATGTGCCGCTGACTGTCGAAAAGAAAATGATGAATTCGGTCATGAAAACCCACGGCTACAGTGAGTCTGAATATCACTTTGTACCGGGTGAAACAGTGCTACCGCTTCTCACCCCGTCTGAGTCGCGACTGCTGTTTGGTGGCGCTGAAGATTCCCATGTGCATGTCAGCGTGATCCACCAGCATTCACATGAAGACCATGCTCACCCTCACCATCACGACCATCACGACCATCACGACCACGCACCTCATGGGAAAGAGCATGAGCATAAACATTAATATTGATGAACCACACCAGCTTCTTCATCTGGTCAGGGTGCTTCAATTTGGTGACTCGGTGCTGCCAGTAGGAGCATTTTCCTTTTCCTGCGGGGTTGAATCAGCCATTCAGGTTGGGCTGGTTCACGATGTTGTGACGTTAAAAGCCTTTGTCGAAACCTCGCTAAGGCAGGCCGCACAATGCGATGCCATTGGGTTGGCCCATGCTCATCAAGCCTTGCTTGATGGCGACTTCAGGCAAATTCTGGCCGTTGATCGCGAGATTATTAATCGCAAACTCAACGATGAAGCGCGGGTAATGACTCAGCGGATGGGCAAGAAGCTGGTGGAAATGACCATCAAAGTCTTCGAGTCAGAAGTGCTGACGTGGTGGCTTGATAAAATTAAGGCCGGTGAAACCGCAGGCACCTTTCCGGTAAGCCAGGCATTAATCATGGCATTACAGGGTGTCAGCGCCCAGGAAGCCATCGCCATGCATCAGTATGGCGTTGCCATGACAATCTTAAGCGCCGCCCAACGGTTGATGCGAATAACGCACTTTGATAGCCAGAAAATTCTGTTTGAGGTTAACAAAAGCATACCCGAATTTTGCCAGCAGGCCGTTAATGCAAATATCAGCGAGATGGCATCGTACACGCCACTGATCGATATTCTGGCAGCCGTACACGTTGATGCGCATGTGCGTTTATTTATGAATTAATGAAAAGGAAAGAACAATGAAAAAAATTACGCGCTTAGGTATTGGCGGCCCGGTCGGCTCAGGTAAAACAGCCATCATTGAAGTAATCACGCCAAAATTAATTGAGCGAGGTTATAAGCCGCTGATCATTACCAATGATGTGGTGACCACTGAAGATGCTAAACAAGTCAAACGTACCCTGAAAGGTATTCTCGACGAAGACAAAATTTTAGGCGTTGAAACCGGCGCCTGCCCGCATACCGCGGTGCGCGAAGATCCCAGCATGAATATTGCTGCCGTCGAGGAAATGGAAGATAAATATCCTGACAGCGATCTGATCATGATTGAAAGCGGCGGCGATAATTTAACCCTGACCTTCAGTCCGGCGCTGGCTGATTTTTATATCTATGTTATTGATGTGGCCGAAGGGGAAAAAATTCCGCGTAAAAATGGGCCGGGCCTGGTGCAGGCCGATATTCTGGTAATTAATAAAATTGACTTGGCCCCATACGTTGGCGCGAGCCTTGAGGTCATGGAACATGACACTAAAATTGTGCGCAGCGGCCGTCCCTATATTTTAACCAATTGCAAAACCGGCGAAGGCATCGATGCTCTGGTGGATATGATCGAAAAAGACTTCCTGTTTACGCACGCTAAATAGGGGGCCACGATGCAGATTAATGAAGAGGTGCCGCTGGCGCTTGATTCTCTCTCGCTGGGCGCATTAGCGCCCGAATTAGCGAATTATCAACATGAGCCGCCGCAAATGGCCAGTGCCGCCGTTGGCAAACACGGCTATCTGCGGCTGAGATTTGCTAAGCGTGGCGCTAAAAGTACCCTGCATGAAATGGAAAGAAAAGTACCGCTGCTGGTACAAAAAGCGCTCTACTGGGATGAGGAAATGCCGTTCCTGCCCTGTGTGACGATGATTTCCACTTCAGGATGTATTTTGCAGGGTGATCGCTTAACCGTTGAGATTGACGTTGACGCGGGAGCCTGTGCCCACGTTACCACGCAATCTGCGACTAAAGTTCATTCGATGGATAATAACTTCGCCGCGCAAACGCAGCATATTCGCGTCGGAAAGCAGGCCTATCTTGAATTTATGCCCGACCAGCTGATCCCGCATCGCAATTCACGATTTATCAGTGATACCGTGATTGAATGTGACAGCACTGCGACCGTCATTTATTCAGAGATTTTAATGTCCGGGCGCAAATATCATCATCAGGATGAGCGTTTTGGATTTGATGTCTACTCTTCCCGTATTACGGCGAAAAATGAGCTTGGCAACACCCTGTTTAATGAAAAACTGGTGTTAACGCCGAAAGAAAGGCCGCTGGATGTGGTAGGCGTAATGGGCAAATTTGACGTTTACGGCAACGTCATTGTTTTAACACCGAAAGAACATCAGGATGAAATTTTAGCCCAGTCGCCATCATTTTACAGCGAGCAGTTGTGTTATGGCGTCAGCCGTTTACCGAATGAATCAGGGCTTATTTTCAAAGTGCTTTCGTGCGACAGCACCGATGTGAAAAATGCTATCCGCGAATTCTGGCAAAAAGTTCGTAAAGTCACCACCGGATATTCATTACCCACGCCGTTTATCTGGAAAGTATGATTATTCCGTATTTGTGCCAGCCGAGGAAAAAGGGCTTCTATTGCCCTCTTTCCTCAAAGAGTTCGCCAGGGCAAAAGTCAATTATCAGGAGGAGTTACTGATATGAGTATCTCATCAAGCATATCAACTAAATGGGATCATTTCGCAGATTCCAACGGCGTGATTAAGTTTATCGACGTGACGCTGCGTGGATGCGCGCAGGTGATGTTTCAAAATAATCCGCTTACCGGATTAATCTTCTTTATTGCAATATTTATTGCTGCCTACGGTGAGGGAAACCCCGCTGCGGCATATGGCTGTGTTCTGGGTACCCTGATAGCAACATTTACCGGCCGCTTTCTTCGCGATCGCACATCCTGGCTGGCGGGACTTTACGGTTACAACGGCTGTCTGGTTGGGGTTGCGCTGCCGACCTTTCTGGCAGTGACGCCACTGCTTTGGTGCTGCATTGTTATTGGCAGCATCGTTTCGGTTATCGCCACCGTCAGTATTGCCGACGTACTGAAAACCTGGAAGGTTGCGGCGTTAACGGCTCCGTTCGTACTGACAACCTGGGTTATTTTGCTGGCAAGCTACGCGTTTTCTGATCTGCCAGCTTCAGGCTTGCCGGTCCCTGAACTTCCTCTTCCTTTAATGGATGTCAGCGCACAAAGCTTTTTTAACGACAGAATCTTCGAAAATTTATTTAAAGGCATTTCTGAAGTCTATTTATTGAGTAGCGTCACGGCCGGTGTGCTGTTTGTTGTCGGTCTCGCGGTGGCATCACGCTGGGCGGCGATATTCGCTATCGGTGGCTCGTTTCTCGCCATTATCACTGCCGCGTTGCTGGGTGCGAAAGCCAACAGTATTGAGAGCGGACTGTATGCGTTTAGCGCCGTACTGACGGCCATCGCCCTCGGTTCCACCTTCAATAAACCAAGCTGGCGCGTGCTGGGTTACACCTTGATTGGCGTGGTGTTTACCGTTTTTGTTCAGGGCGCGATGAATACGTTGCTGACTCCAGTGGGCATACCGACGCTGACCATGCCGTTTGTGCTGGCGTCGTGGCTATTCCTGGTACCGAATCAGGATATTATGCCACCGCATCGTCAAGGGCAGTAATGCTTTGCTGACCGATGATAACAGGAGCCACCCCAATGCTGTTGCATAAATTAATTGGCTGGATGCCAGGGCTTAACGATCTCATCCATTATAAGAAAGCGTTTATCAAGGATGATATTGTGGCAGGACTTTCGGTTTCCGCCGTAGCATTGCCGGTGGCTATTGCCTACACCCAGTTAATGGGCATTAACCCGGTGATTGGGCTGTATGCCTGTATCCTGCCGATGATTGTTTATGCATTATTTGGTACTTCGCGCCAGCTTATTGTCGGGCCTGATGTAGCAACCTGCGCGGTTATTGCCTCGGTAACCATGCCGTTAGCGATGGGAAATAGTGATGTCATATGGGAACTGACTATTATTATGACCATCATGACAGGGCTGTGGTGCCTGCTTGCAGGTTATTTTCGGCTCGCTATTTTTGCCGAGTTTCTGTCACAACCTATTCTGACGGGCCTGTTTAACGGCGTGGCGGTCACTATCGTTGCCAGCCAGATGAGCAATATTTTGGGCCTGACTCCGTTACCCACCAACTTCATCGCCAGCGTGCTGGCGTTACCGGGAAAAATAGTCGAACTGCACGGGATTACGCTGGCACTGGCCTTAAGCAGCCTGGCGATTTTATTACTTTTTAAAAAATTCAGACCGACTTGGCCCTCTACGCTTATCGTAATGGTACTAGGTACCGTGCTGAGTGGTTTTTTTGACTTCCATGCCGCCGGCATTGCCATAATTGGTGATATCGGCACAGGTTTACCGCATATTCACACTCCCTACTTTGACTTCTTGCTATATAAAGAACTGCTGATCCCCTCGCTTAACCTGACGGTTATCAGTATCGCCAGTTACATGATGACGGTCAGAAGCTTTGCAGAAAAAAATCATTATGAAGTGGATATTGACCAGGAGCTACGCGCATTAGGCTATATCAATATTGCCGCTGGCATCAGTCAGGGATTTGCCGTAAGCGCCGCGACCAGCCGCACCGCCGTTAACGATGCTAACGGTGGCAAAACCCAGATGGTCTCTGTTGTAGCGGCATTAATGATTGCGCTGGTACTGTTTTTCCTGACGCAATACCTGAGTTTTATCCCGCTGGCCGTACTCGGCGCCGTGCTTGTTTTTTCAGCGACCTCAATGTTTAGTCTGTCCACGCTGTATGCGATGCGTAAAACCAACCGCGCAGATTTTATTTTAGCGTCATTTACGTTTCTGGCGGTGCTGGTCGTTGGATTAGTGAACGGTATTGGCTTTGCTATTCTGGTCGGATTACTGCAGTTTTTGCACACTGTTTTCAGACCAACCGATTTACTCCTTGGTTTAAACGACGGTGGCGTTGTTCGCTCCATGCGTGCGGATAATGATATTAAACCGATCCCCGGTGCGCTGTTGTACCGTTTTAACTCACCACTTACCTATTTTAATATCAGCTACTTTAAAAAGCGTATTCATCAACTTATTGATGACTCACCCACACCGTTGCAATGGGTGATTATCGATGCTGCAAGCAGTTTTACCTATAACGACTCTACGGTGATGAAATATATCAGCGAACTGGCAAATGAATTAAAAAACAGAGAGATAAAATTAATTTTAGCCGGACGCAGCAGCGAATTACGCTCATGGTTACTTAAAAACCAACTGGCCTTGTACCCGAAAGGGCCGATATTAGTTCCCGATCTCTATTTTGCCATCGGTCTGATGCAAAGCTATCGCGAACAAAATGAAATTAACGAACAAACTCTGGCACTGGATTCCGCTGTTGCGCACAGAACCAGCCAGCTTAACTGATTTTGAACAAAATGATTAACCTGCGCAAAAAGATAGCATTGCATGATTTATCTTACCGCCATGGAATTTAAGGAAACGACATGCCACTGAACCTGAAAGCACTAAGTTATGCACTTGCCTTAATCGTAAGTACTTCACCGTTTTTTTCCCACGCTGATAATTCGCCGTCACCGCGACACTCGCTCAAACTGGCGATTGGTGACGAACCAGCAGAAGGCTTTGATCCTTTGTTGGGCTGGGGTCACGGCAGCTACTTGTTATTACACAGCCCGCTGTTAAAACAGAAAATCGATTTAAGCTGGGATAATTTACTCACCGAGGAAGTGGTTAATAGCACCGACGGAAAAACCTGGACAATAACACTTAAACCCGACCTGAAATTCTCTAATGGTTCTTCTCTCACCGCCAGAGACGTCGCCTTTACCTATAATCAGGCTGCGCAAAGCGGCGGTAAAATTGATATGGGTAATTTTGCCTCAGCCAAAGCTCTGGACGACCGTCAGGTTGAAATTGCCTTATCTGCGCCGCAAAGCACATTCGTCAATGTCTTAGGATCGCTGGGGATCGTGTCTGAAGAAAAATACGATGCAAAAACCTATGCGCAGAATCCTGTCGGCGCAGGCCCCTATCGCCTGGTAGATTTCCAGCCGGGTCAGCAACTCATCGTCGAAGCGAACCCTTATTATTCCGGCCCTAAAAATGATTTCGATAAGCTGGTCTTCGTCTTTTTAGATGAAGACAGTGCCTACGCGGCAGCGCAAAGTGGCCAGTTAGGGTTAGTCAGAATAGCGCCTTCTGTCGCGGTGACACCGAAACAGGGTTTAAAACTGTGGGTTCGTCCGAGCGTAGAAAACCGCGGAATTGTTTTCCCAACCACGCCCGCCGGAAAAAAAGACGCCAACGGTTATCCTGTCGGCAATGATGTTACTGCCGATGTCGCTATCCGCCGCGCCATCAACTACGCCATTGACCGTCAACTGCTTGCTGACCAACTAATGGAAGGCCACGCCATCCCCGCCTACACCGCCGTACAGGGTTTGCCCTGGGATAACCCAAAGGCATCGTTTAAAGACGGTGATATTGCCAGAGCGAAACAGATTCTGGATGACGCCGGCTGGAAAGCTGGCGATGACGGAATTCGGGTCAAAAACGGTAAAAAAGCGCAGCTCACGCTTTGGTACGCCAGTGGTGACAGCACCCGACGCGATCTGGCGCAGGCGGTTCGCGCCATGGTGAAACCTTTGGGTATCGAGATGGATCTGAAATCCGGCAGCTGGGAAACGGTTGAGCGAAATATGCATGCCAACCCGACACTGTTTGGCTGGGGCGGCCTCGATCCAATGGAGCTTTACCATCATTACAGCAGCAAAACCGCTGGCATTGAGTATTTCAACCCGGGCTACTACAGCAATAAAACGGTTGACCAGCATCTGCAACAGGCACTTGATGCACCAACCTGGCAGCAAGCTGTTCCTTTCTGGCAGCAGGTTGAATGGGACGGCAAAACCGGAGTAGGCGTACAAGGCGATGCAGCCTGGGCCTGGCTGCTTAATTTACAACATACTTATCTTGCAAATCCCTGCGTCGACTTAGGCAACGCCGCGCCTGAAGTTCACGGCAGCTGGTCGGTACTGAACAATCTGCAAGACTGGAAATGGACGTGCAACTGAAGCGCCTCTTTATGACAACGCTGAGCGTGGCCCGGTCTGACGGGCTGCGCCAGCTGCTGTTTACATTGCTGCGGCTGGTACTGCTGCTGATTCTGGTGATGGCGGGAACCTTTACGCTACTCAGCTTTTCGCCGGTTGACCCGATTCGAGCCTACATCGGTAACGATTTACTGCATGTGCCTCCTCAACAGTATCCGTTGATCGCTGCGCGCTGGGGATTGGATCAACCTTTATGGCTGCGTTTCTGGCACTGGTTTTCGCAACTGATACAGGGCGATCTCGGTTATTCGATGGTGTATAACGCCCCCGTAGCGCAAGTGATCGGTGAGCGCTTCTCGGTTTCTTTTGCCTTATTAGCCAGTGCGTGGGTGTTGTCAGGCGTGTCAGGTATCCTGATGGGATTTCTCGCCGGACGTTATCTCAATCGCTGGCCGGACCGGTTAATCTGCCGCATCAGCTATCTGTCATCTTCACTGCCGACGTTTTGGGTCGGATTATTACTGCTGGTCATTTTTGCCGTGCACTGGCAATGGTTTCCGGTTTGCTGTGCCTGGGATCCGGGCAGCAACGCGCAGGACGCCAGCATTGGCGATCGTATTCATCATTTAATTTTGCCGGTGATTGCGCTGAGCCTGATGGGCTTTGGACAAATCGCGCTGCACACCCGGGAGAAAATTGCCGAAGTGATGCGCAGTGATTTTGTGCACTATGCCCGCGCGCAGGGTGATAAAGGCTGGTCATTGTTACGCGTACAGGTATTTCGCCATGCGCTGACACCGGCGTTATGCCTGCAATTCGCTTCGATAGGAGAATTGCTTGGCGGATCGTTACTGGCCGAAAAAATATTTGCTTACCCCGGCTTAGGGCAAGCCACCATTGACGCCGGGCTGCGCGGCGATATTCCTCTGCTGATGGGCATTGTGCTGTTTTGTACGCTGCTGGTGTTTTGCGGCAATAGTCTCTCTGCGCTGTTATTGGCAAGAATGAACCGGATTCTGGAACATAAATGATGCTAAATAATCCCGCTCCAGCGTTGCTACGGGTGATCTTTTCCACCCTGCTTCTCAGCCTGTTGACGATATATGGTATTTCTTTGCTGTCAGCTGATATACCGATCGATCTGCTGGCGCGCTATCAGCCACCGAGCGCTGCACACTGGTTTGGCACTGACAATATGGGCCGTGACCTGTGGTTACGCTGCTTTCAGGGCGCATTGATCAGTTTGCAAATTGGTGTTGGCGCAGCATTGTGCAGCGGAATCATCGCGATGCTGGTCGCCAGCCTGACCTTAATCCATCCGACTATCGACCAGGCTCTGCGGTTAGTTATCGACACGTTGCTCTCATTACCGCATTTGCTGTTGCTGATCTTAATTTGCTTTACCGTGGGGGGTGGAAAGCAAGGTGTGATCATCGCCGTCGCCTTAACTCACTGGCCAAAGCTGGCATTAATCCTGCGGGCGGAAGCACAACGCATCCGCACCAGTGATTACATGACGCTGGCCCAGCGGATAGGAAATGGTCGTTGGTACTGCTGGCGGGCGCATTATCTGCCCGCGTTATCGTCACAGTGGTTTGTTGGCACGCTGTTGATGTTTCCTCATGCAGTGTTACATAGCGCAGCGCTGAGCTTTCTCGGCTTCGGGCTGGCACCGCATGAACCGTCACTGGGCATTTTGCTGTCAGATGCTTTACGTTTTCTCAGCAATGGGAGTTGGTGGTTGGCGGTGTTTCCCGGCCTGATGCTTTTGCTGATTGTTTTACTGTTTGATCAAAGCGTTCGCGCTATTCACTCCCTGTGGCTGAGGAATCAATCATGCTAAATTTCAGGCACGTCTCTGTTGAAAATGTTCACTACAATTGGTTTGGCCGCAAACGGCTCTCACCGATCCTCAGCGATATCAATCTGACGCTGCAACGCGGTGAAATTACCGCGCTGGTAGGTGGCAGCGGCGAAGGTAAGAGCCTGCTGCTGCAAAGTGCCCTGGCGCTGTTGCCGGAAAATTTGCGGATGCGCGGAGAGATCAGGCTTGAAGGTAAATCGCTTAATTCACGGCAATGCCAAAAGTTGCGTGGCAATACCCTGTGCTATGTGCCGCAAGGCGTAAGTTCGCTTAATCCTTTACTCAGGGTGGGCACTCAACTGAAGCGCAGTCTGCAACTGAGCGGCAGACATACTTGCGCGCTGGCACTTGAGCAGCAGATTAAACACTTTCATCTTCAGACCGACATCCTGCTGAAGTATCCCAGGCAGTTATCCGGCGGTATGGCAAAGCGTGTGCTGGCATGTAATGCCGCGTTGGGCGGAGCGCACTATATTCTGGCGGATGAAATTACTGCATGGCTCGATGAACCGCTGGCCTTCCAGCTATTACAACAGTTACGCGCGCTGAGCGCTCAGGGTGCCGGAGTACTGTGGGTAACGCACGATCTGTCACTGGCGGCGCGTTTTGCCGATCGTATCGTCGCGCTTAATGAGGGGCGGATTAGCGATGATATCTCAATCAATGAATTAAAAAACGGCAGCGGCAGCGCAGCGCTACGCCGACACTGGCTGGCGCTGCCGGAATACTACAGCTTATTTCCTGACGACAGCTCGTCAGTTCAGGCACGGAGAGCGTAATGTTTTGTGTTTCTCAGCTGACTATCGAGCAAGATAAGCGCCTGCTCTGGAATAATTTATCTTTTGATTTATCCGCGGGTGAAAGATTAGGCATATCCGCGCCAAGCGGTTATGGCAAAACAATGTTAGGCCGGGTATTGGCCGGCTGGCAGACATATCAGCAGGGGCAAATTACCCTGGATGGTCTCCCGCTGCCGAAGCATGGCTATTGTCCTGTCCAGTTAGTTCCGCAGCATCCCGAGCTTACATTTAATTCATTCCGCACCACGGGAGATGCGCTACGCGACGCGTGGAGCCCTGATGAAACCCAGATGGCGCATTTTCACGTCAATCCAGAGTGGCTGACGCGTAAACCCGGCCAGCTTTCCGGCGGTGAACTGGCGCGCATTGCGCTACTGCGCGCGCTTGATCCGCGTACTCGCCTGCTGATTGCTGATGAAGTGACTGCGCAACTTGATCCCCCTATCCAGCGAGACATCTGGCAGCGGTTAATTATCGAATCTCAGCAACGCGGTCTGAGCATCATTATTTTTAGTCATCAGCTGGCATTACTGCAGCAAATCTGCACGCGCATTATTGTTGCGCCGGTTTAGGAGGCAGGTGTTTCTGAAGAATAACTGCGGCTGATGCGTTGCAAAAATAACAAAAAAGCTGCACCGACCGGTGCAGCTTTTGTTTTTAGCAGACCCCGCCAGGATCCGAACATGGCTGAGCGGATATTCAGGCCGGTTTAATTAAGCTCTAAAAAATATTGTGCAATTTTGAAGTAGATAATCAGCCCGGTACCATCAATGAGAGTGGCAATAAAAGGTGCTGAGACAACAGCGGGATCTATGCCCACGCGTTTTAAAACCATCGGAATAACTGATGAAATGATTGCACTCCACATGGTGATACAAACCAATGTCAGACTGACGATAAGCGTTATTTCAGGCCCAATCCCCATCATCCAGGCTCTACCGCAGCCCGCTAAACCCAGCGTGACTGCCACCATCAGTGATGTTGTCATCTCTTTACGAATAATTTTCCCCAAATCGCGCAAATGCACTTCACCCAGCGCCATAGCGCGCACCAGTGTTGAGGTAATCTGCGTGCCGCTGTTCCCTCCGGTACCAATCAGCAAAGGAATAAAGAAGGCCAGTGCAATCGCTGACTCTAACGCATCTTCAAAGTGCTGAATGACGCTGCTGGTGTAAGCTTCAGCAATAAATAGCAACAATAACCATACCGCACGTTTCTTCCACAGGGTAACTGGGCTGGTTTCAAGATAAGGTTTATCAAGCGGCAAACTTGCCCCTTGCCTTTGTGCATCTTCAGTAACATCATCCTCTAATAAATGCGCAATTTCTTTCGCTGTTACGCATCCCACGAGTTTGCCATTACTGACGACGGGGAGAATATCACAGTCGCTTTTAGAAATTAATTCGACAATATCTTGCCTTTGATCACCCGGTGCCAGACTAATGTAGCTTTCATCCATTAAATTAGTGATTGGCTGCATCACCTCTTTTTCTTGCAACATTTTTTTTACGGATAATATCCCACATAACTTTTTTCCATCCGTGATAAACACTTGTGATGGTATATCGTCATCTTTGAGTTTAGTTAGAAACATCTCGCGAGCTTCGTAAACCTGCAGGATATGCGGCAATGCGATATAGTCAGTGTCCATATACTGAGCTATAGCATCATCTTCAAATTCTGAATAATTGTTATGAATGGTATGTTTGACGTGATGAGGCATGGTTTAATTCCCTATAGAATAAAAATCTCATAGGGGCGACAAGACTTCAATAGGAAAATGGATCCCTACGTCTTGGTTTTAGCACTATACAACGTATCTCACGTTGTCTGCGACAACATAAGAAGTTACCTTGGCAACACCTTGATTCGATGAAACCTGTATTTCCCTGCGAGGCCTCTCTCGATGCCATCAGGGCGGTAACTTGTGTTTGTATAGGAGCCTCGCCATAACGAGATCGTTAACAACAGAACTATCTTACACAGCATCTTCATCATAACGTGTAAAAAATAGATTACGTTTATCAATTGTTTACAAAACCATACTAAGGGTGAGGCTTTTTAGCCTGCGCTTCGCGATTACAAAAAATTATTCTACTGCGAGCTTTTTTAGGGCTCCCCGCGACAACACCTGGCGGGCATCCTTTAATGCTACATATATCCCAGCCATCGAATGACTTTCGCAGATTTTTTAAAGTCACGCTTCCTGATTGCATTCTGTTAGATAGCCGTTGAACATTATAACAACCCGCGTAATCAAAAAACCCTCTGCATCATCATAACATTTACAATAATGAAACTTGCTTTTGATATATAATGCAATAACATATTAATTCTTGATTGGTTATCTTGAAAAGATTTTACTTCTTTCTGTTTTCCTACAGGCATCAGATAAATTTGACGCTAACTGTTTTGTCGTCTGATACCGGAGCCATTGATTAAACCTTAATATAAGGAATGACATTTCATTCACTTTAAGGATTTATAATGGCGGTTGACAAGCAAGCTAAACCTGCCCCTACCAAACAACTTGGCGTGCTTGCGATGACGTTACTCGTTATCAGCGCGATGTTTGGTGGGGGTGTATACAACATCCCGCAAAACATGGCTCAATCAGCCGCACTGGGCGCGATTTTGATCGCCTGGGTCGTTACCGGATTGGGCGTTTTTTTCCTCGCAAGAACCTTTCAGATTCTTGCGGACATTCATCCAGAAATGACGTCGGGTATTTACATGTACTCCCGGGCTGGATTTGGGAAATTGAGTGGTTTCTTAATCGCCTGGGGATACTGGATGTCAGCCGCATTCGGTAATGTCGGATACGCCGTATTACTGATGGACGCACTGAATTACTTTTTCCCTCCCTATTTTCAAGGCGGCAATACCTGGCAAGCCATTACTACAGCTTCGATCATCATCTGGGCACTCAGTATTTTTGTTATGCGTGGGGTTAAAGGCATCTCGGTTCTTAACCTTGTTGGCACCATTGCTAAATTTATCCCGGTTGCTGTCTTTATCTTCGTGTTGGCCTTTTTCTCTCTGCGTTACCACATGATGGGAACTGACTTTTGGGGACACTTAAGAGATAACGCATTACATGATCGACCACTTGGCGGCCTTTTCGATCAAGTCAAAAGCACCATGCTGGTAACGCTTTGGATGTATATCGGGATCGAAGGTGCGGTTGTCATGTCTGATAAAGCCGATGGACGCACCGTAAGTCGTGCGACGATTCTCGGCTTTATCATTTCAACTGTCCTGTTTATGTTAGTCAGCATTTTGCCTTTCGGCGTGTTCTCTCAAGGGGAACTTGCCGCCATGAATGCCCCCTCTACAGCGGCAATTCTGAGCGCGATAGTTGGCAAATGGGGTGGCGTCTTTATAAATATCGGTGTCATCATTGCCTTACTCTCTTCATGGCTGGTGTGGACGCTACTGGTAGCCGAACTGCCGTGGGCGTGTGCTAAAGATGGCACCTTTCCCAAGTTTTTTGCAAAAACGAATGCCAACGGCGTTGCTTCAAACTCACTATGGGTTTCAACACTGGTTATGCAGGCAGCGATGGCACTGGTCTTCTTCTCCAATAATGCCTGGAATGCCATGCTTTCTATTACCGGCGTGGTAATTCTTCCTGCCTATATCGGGTCCGCCGCATTTTTGTGGAAAGTTATAGCCAAAAAAGATTATCCAAAAACTGCACGCTATAGCCTGAACAGCGCATTAGTGACGAGCGTATTAGCAACGCTGTATGGATTTTGGCTGGTTTATGCTGCCGGGATCTCCTTCATCCTTGTTGGATGTGCAATCTACGCCATTGGATTATTAGTATTCGTATGGGCACGTAAAGAACAAGCCCCTAAGGAGCCGTTATTCACAGGATCAGAAAAAGTATTGGTGATGCTGATTATTATTGCTGCGCTGACCAGCTTGTGGATGCTCTTTACCGGCCATCTCCCGCAGATTTATAAACCATCCTGAATCATAATTTTTATTATATAACCTATATCTGGAGTCAAAAATGCACGCTTCTTTAAAACCTTGTAATAAGACCTATACCGTTGGAAAATGGATGCCATCCGATCAGCGTACTCTGCGCAATTGGATGTTAAAAATAATGGAAAAGGCCGAGAACAATACCGACGCATTATTACCCTGTGTCGAGGACTTTAAAAACTTTATCGAGAATGACCCGAAAGCATTTATGCTCTTTACGCAAATGTTTGACCAGGTTAATCAAGATGACGCTCACGCACTTTCGCCATCAGGATTACCGCAAGTACGCGATTATCAGCATATGCTGAGCTTAATAAACGTCATCATGACTCATGCGCCAGAGTTCGATGAAACAGGATTAGTGGGCTTCCCTTTTAACGCCATCTTCAACTGGTCTATGGCAACACAAGGCGGCTGGAGTGGTTTCCTGGACGAACGAATCAATAAACATATTAAAATCATACTTAATGAATGGGCGGTGTTTCTCAGCTCAGCTCAAAGCACCTCGGTTTTAAATGACGATCCCCGCTCTGGCTGGTTTGGTGAAGACGCCCGTAAAGCTATGCCGACATTTGTGGATGACTTTATTTGCGACCCATCACTTGATCATCACGGATTCAAATCATGGGATGATTTCTTTACGCGACAGTTCCGCGAAGGCGTCCGCCCTGTTGCTGAACCCGATAATGATGATGTGATTGTAAATGCTTGTGAATCAGCACCCTATCGCCTTGCAAAAGATGTGAAACAACGCGATCAATTTTGGATTAAATCACAGCCCTACGCGCTGCAATATATGATGGATAACGATCCTTTGGCTGAGGCTTTTACAGGAGCGACGGTGTATCAGGCATTTCTGAGTGCCCTGAGCTATCACCGCTGGCATGCACCCGTATCAGGCAGGATTGTTAAAACACGTATTATCGATGGAACCTACTACTCCGAAACATTAAGTGAAGGGGAAGATGTTGCAGGCCCAAATGCTTCTCAGGGATATATTACTGAACTGGCAACCCGAGCATTAATTTTTATTGAGGCTGATAATCCGGAAATTGGATTAATGTGCTTTATGGCCGTGGGTATGGCTGAGGTATCCACCTGTGATGTGACCGTTTACGAAGGACAACACGTTAACAAAGGTGAGCAATTAGGCATGTTCCACTTCGGTGGTTCAACTCACTGCTTATTCTTCCGCCCGGAAGTCAATCTGGAGTTTGATTTTCATGGCCAAACGCCGGGACTGGAAAGTAATAATATTCCTGTTAACAGCGCGTTAGCCCGTATCAAACGAAGCTAAGTCACGCAGCCGGGGCAGGTTCCTGCCCCGGAAAAATAATTCAGCGCATAGCGCTTATGCTTATGCCATTCCAACATCAAGACTTTGCAGCTGTCGTTAATTAACCTTAGAGCCTTACTGATTTATCAGCGCCAAAGATGCCTTTCAACAAGATGAAAGGCATCACATCAGGCAATACAGTTATCATTCCCTTTGAGTGGGAGCCGAATCAGCGATTACGCAAGCCAACTTTAGCAATTTGAGCATTGACCGGTATATTATGGCTGTGATGTCCAGGAACCTGACCATGCAGATCAAATTCAATATTCACCTGAGGGCCGAAGAACAGGCAATGGGTTGACCCACCGAAGTGGAACATGCCCAATTGATCGCCTTTTTTGACATATTGCCCTTCAAAAGCGGTAATTTCACAGGTGGATACTTCAGCCATACCAATCGCCATCACGCACATCAGACCGATATCAGGATTATCGGCTTCAATGAAAATAAGACCGCGCGTGGCAATCTCGGCAATATACGACTGCGAGCGATCGGGACCGGCTGCATCGATACCGGCATACAGCGATTCTGAATAATAAGTTCCTTCAATCATCCGCGTTTTCACCACACGACCTGATACCGGTGAATGCCAGCGATGATAGCTCAAGGCACTGAGATACGCCTGATAGATAGTGCCGCCCTCAAACTGAGAGACCAGAGGATCGTTATCCATCATAAATTGCAGAGCATAAGGCTGAGCTTTAATCCAGAATTTATCCCGCAGCTGGACATCGGTTGCGACACGGTAAGGTGCTGACTCACAAGCGTTAATGATGATGGCATCATTATCCGGCTCAGCAACAGGCCGTGCACCTTCGCGTAGAGTACGAGTAAAAAAATCATCCCAGGAATGGAACCCGTAATGCGGTAATTGCGGATCACACTGGAAATCCTCTACAAAAGTTGGCATAGCGTGCAGAGCATCTTTACCGAACCAGCCTTTTTTTGGGTCATCACTCAGAACGTAAGCACTGTCAGCAGAACGCAAGAATTTTCCCCATTCGTTCAGAAGCGCTTTCAGGTGCAAGTTGACTTTCTCGTTGATAAACCCAGCCCAGCCACCACGGGTTGCCATGGACCAGTCAAAGAGCGCATTGAACGGACAACCTACCAGCCCGGTTTCATCGAAATCGGGAGCATGGGTCATAATCACATTGATCATACTCAGCATATGTTGGTAATCGCGTACCTGCGGCAGTCCGCCTGGTGACAGTTTTTTGTCTCTGCCAACCTGATCAAACATCTGGTTAAAAAACATGTACGCTTTAGGATCGCTTTCAATAAAATCCTTAAAATTCTGAACCGCAGGGAGAAGTGGCGTATCATTATTTTCTGCTTTATTCATAATACGCAGTAACCATTCCGTCAGTGTTTTCTGATCGGAAGGCATCCATTTCCCGATAGTGAAGGTTTTGTCGCAAGGATTGATTTCGTTATTCATATTAAACCTCGATTAATTTATAAAATTTTATCCGTAAAAAAACCAAATACATTATGACTGGAGCACTTCTTTCTGCTCATCATTATTACTCTGTTCAATTACAGGTTTATTTTGCTGAGCGGAGGTATACCGGCCAAAGATAACCCATCCTGCGAAAGTAACCAGTGAGCCATAAACCACTGCCTGACTGCCTGAACTGTAAATGGCATAGAATGTATAGGCATTCGCGAGGAAACAGACCATACCGATTGTGACCAGTTTTGAATGGCTTAATTTTCCTTGTTTAAATTCATCAGATGACTTAATAATTGTGGAGCATGCAGACATTGATAAAATATAAGGAATAAGATCAATGACCACAGAGAAGTCGACAATGACGTTAAACTCATGACTGAAGCTTGGTGTAATGGACATCATCAAAAACAATGACTGAATAATACAAATGATGATCATGCCAATTACTGGCGCACCCCGTTTAGTTATCTTCCCAAATATTTTGTAAAAATAGCCGACATCTGCGCAGGATTTAAAAACCTGGCCGGTAGTAAACTGCCAGGTCAGTAATGATCCAAGACAGGCGATACACATCAGCAACTCGATAACTTTTCCGGTAACACCGCCAAAAATGTGTGAATAGACTAAGCCGAAGGGCGCAGAAGAAGCAGCCAGTTCCTGATAAGGAATAATGCCGCCAATAACCGCAGTAGAAAGAATATAAATAACCGCAGTAAAAAGTGTTCCTGCCAAAACTGCAATCGGTACCGCTTTTTCAGGATTCTCCACCGCATCGGAATTGGCACTGGCCGATTCAAGACCTAAAAATGCCCACATCGTCAATGCCAGAGCCTGAGGCAGGGCATCAAAAAATCCAAGATGGTGGGGATTCCAGCCTGCGACATAAATGTCAGTTTTAAACCAGAACCAGCCAAGAATGATGATCCCGATAACCGGTATAATCACGCCCCATACGGTAACGGAACCAATACGCCCGGTTATTTTAGAGCTCCAGAAATTAGGTAACGTTGTCAGCCAGATAAACAGCATCGTCCACAATGCGGTCGCGATACCACCAAGTTCAATATCAAAAAAATTACAGAAATAGCCAACAGCCGAGATCGCGACTCCCACATTAGCAATCACAATAGCGATAGCATACGTGTAGTTGGCAAGCATATTACCCGATCGCCCAAAAGAATACTGAGCATATCCTCCCATCCCACCAATATTTTTACTGTAACGACCACATTTCGCAAATCCATAGGCCAAAGCCATTGCCCCGACTGAAGTTAATATCCAGGAAAAGATAGTGATATTTCCTACACCTGCCATTTGCGAGGGCAGCATAATAATACCTGACCCTATCATATTGACGACAGTGATTATTGTCAGTTGCAAAGCACCCATTTTATGCTTTTGGGAACCTGCCATAATTATCCCCTTATTACTTTTAGAAAGTAATTATCATAATGAATATGCACAGTCGCAGTCGATTATGCATATTTTTTTTAATTTAACTCCCGTATCGCTACTTTCTTATTAAGACAGTCTTCAGCAGGAGTCTACCGGAGGTGTTATCGGGGATCGCCCCCGATAACCGGTGATTAGAATAGTATTAAGATATTTAAATCCGACCTGATGGGATTTGCTGCGTAATACAGTGAATATTTCCACCACCCAGCAATATTTCGCGGCTGGATAACGGTATAATTTTATGCTGCGGAAATGCTTCCTGAATCACCGCGACGGCCTTAGCGTCCGTTTGCGGATCGAACTGTGGAAAAATAACCCGTCCATTTGTAACCAGATAATTGACATACGAACCGGCCAGACGCTGACCCACGCCGCGGCTCATACCTGGACTGGGTTGTATGGAGCTCGCTTCTTCTTCCGTAATAAACAGTGGACCAGGCTGGGGCAATTTTCGGACTTTTATTTTGCGTCCTTTAGCATCTGTTTCATTTTCAAGCACATCAAGCGCTTTTTTTGACCGGGCGTATTGAGGATCACTTTCATCATCCGTCCAGGTCAGGACGACTTCCCCCGGACTGGTGAAGCAACACATATTATCAATATGGCCGGACGTTTCATCCTCATAAACGCCTAAGGGTAACCAGATCACTTTATCAATATTGAGATAATCCCTTAAATAATCCTCGATCTGGGATTTCGTCAATGCAGGATTACGATCCGGATTAAGGTGAACTTCCTCCGTTGCGATGCAGGTCCCCTCTCCGTCGACGTGAATACCGCCGCCTTCTACTACCAACGGGGCCTGATAGCGTTCGAAGTTATGGTGGGCCAGGATCTGTGGCGCGACCTGCTCATCTTTATCCCAGGGATTGTAAAGTCCGCCTTTGACTCCACCCCAAGAGGTAAAAATCCAGTCGACACCACGGCGTTCACCCTTCTCATTAATGACCAGCGTTGGGCCACAGTCGCGTACCCAGGCATCATCGCTTTCCATCGGCACAATAGTGACCCGAGAAGGCAGTATAAGTTTCGCCTCATCTACACATTCCACTGGGACACCAACAAACACTGGCGTAGCGACACTGATGGCCTCGGCCACTGCAGCGTAATTTTTCTGAGCAGGTCTGGCTCCTTCCCGCCAGTTGTCAGTCCGGTACGGCCATAGCATCCATATCGCTTCATGAGACTCCCATTCGGCTGGCATCCAGAATCCATCGTGTGCAGGTCGGGTAACGCGTGTTGTTGTACTCATCTTATTTCTCTCCTGTCACACTGAAAGCATTCCGGCCATCTGAGGTTGTCAGTATGTTGTACATTTCGGGGCGACGATCGCGGAACAGGCACCACCAGTCGCGATGCTGTTTGATTGCATCAAGATCAAAGGAATGGATCAGAATACCTTCTGAGACTTTATCGGCCTGAGCGACGAGTGTGCCGGTTTGATCAGCGATAAAGGAGCTGCCATAGAAGGTCATTTCGAGGCCGGAAGTAAATTTACTCTCTTCAGTACCGATACGGTTAGATGCGATAACCGGCACCATATTGGCGCCCGCTGCACCACATTGCACATGAGTCCAGTGTGGTTGACTGTCATACTGGCCTACCCCCTCACCAGGTTCTGTACCTATCGCGGTCGGATGAAAAATCAATTCCGCACCCATCAAAGCCAATGAACGCTGAGTTTCAGGAAACCATTGATCCCAGCAGATACCGACCCCAATTCGGCCAAACTGCGTATCCCAGACGCGGAAACCGGTGTCCCCTGGAGTAAAATACTGTTTTTCCTGATAACCAAAATCATTGGGAATATGCGTCTTACGGTAATAACCCAGAATGGACCCATCGGCGTCAATCATTGCCAGCGAGTTGAAATAGGCATTATTTCCTTTCTCAAAAAAAGAAAGGGGCAGAACAATATTTAGTGATTTTGCTAACGCTTGAAAATGTCTCAGCAATGGACTGTTATCTACTGACTGAGCCAGAGTTAAATGACGCATATCCTGGTCAATACAGAAATAAGGCGACATAAATAACTCCTGGAGCAGAATCACATTAGCGCCTTTTGCCTGTGCTTCGCGTATGAGCTTATCTGCTCGTGCAATATTTTCCTCTAAATTCCAGCTGCAGTGCATTTGAGTTGCAGCCACCGTAACCATTCTGGTCATAGTTATCTCCTGATATTTAATAATTAATAAGTGATTCGTTCTGATGAAGAATATTATCTAAAAACAACCTTATGTAAAGTTTTCACTAATTACCTATATCTCACTGAAAAAACAGAGAAGTTATTCATCTTAACATTTCGTGCTTAATTTATTTAAAGGAAGGTTTCATAGTAGTTAAAAGAATTATTTCATAATACAAAACATATAGTTAAAACATGATAGTAATTATCATTATGCTTTTCGATAGAGGAATGGCCTAAAAAAGACATTTTTGTTGAAGCTCAGTCGCTATTTGTTTATGAATGAAAGTGAGTAAGTTCCATTAAAAGAAACAGCATGTTTAAGCATCATTTAATTAAGGCATCAGCGTGTTTATACATTATTTAATTCGGACTGATGTAATCAGCAAGCAGATAAACAGCGGCAGCAGCAGGTAAGCATCGTAATTTTCTCGCTACGACGCTTAATAGTTTGGAGTGAATGTGATTAATAGCAGGATTGCGGCGACAGCAATCATCAGGGCGCAGGACACTGGCTGACGCTCTGAGCCCCACGCGGACGCGCCTGGGACATTGTTATTTCTACTACAGACCTACGCTTTCGATATTATCGTTGCTCACACTCAAAGCGGTCCAGTAAAAGCATACGTTTGGCAACTTCAGTAAATAATGCTGACTTTTTAGTCGTTTGTGGTTGATAGATACGGAAACCGATGATCGTGCGCTTACCCTCATCCCAATAATCACCCTCACAACCTTCGACGTTCAAAGCAGAGATCGCCCGCTCACGCAGCTCCTCGTCGATAAGCTCGCAAGTATAAGTACGGACCTCATATTGTTCTTCCGGCTCACCATGCAGGAACAACACGACATCGGAATATGATGTCCAGTGTTCGAAAGAAAAACGCAGTGCTGGATAGCCGGACCATGTGTGCTGTGTCACTTTTACTTCATATTGCTGTCGACTAAATTGCGCAGTTAGCCAACGTCTACCTTCCTCCATCATTCCCTTAATCACACTATTTTTCAGTTGCACCATTTCATGTATCCGATGCAGGTTTTCACGGACAAACACTTCAGTTTCCACGGGGAAGGCCGGATTTATCATCAATGACTCCAGATGTAACACATATTCACGTAGCAGAATTAACCACTTATTCAGCGGTGCGCTGATAAAAGCCTCACCGAGGCGGAGAGTCAGTTGTCGGGTAAACTCACGATAGCTGACTCCCGTCCAGCCAACTGGTGCGCGACCATTCGGTGACAGCACGATGTAGTAAGGCTTTTTCTCACGATAGCTTTCGTCATTCAGGTAAGCAGTGTAATCATCAAATGGGTTATTCAGTAGATGCCCGATTTTGTTTTCGATGATCATTACCCATTCATTCGACTCGAGAAGAAGATCAATACGATTACCCGCCACGGTGCTTACCTCACGTTCCGGCGGTTTAATCAGTGCTGATGCGAGGTCACTCGCCTCTTCCAGACAAGCCAGCAGTGCATCCAGCGTCAGTGTATCTAATCCATGCTCACCATCAGGATCGAGATAAAATGCCAGCACGTCACTGACTGGGTTTTCATAATGTCCTCGTGCCCCAACAGAAAAAAGGTTAGCTTCTCTTTCGTGCGGAACAGGTAAGGTTTTAAGATGGTTGAGTAGAGATTCTAAATCCGTGAGTTTCATACAAAGATCCTTGTGATATTAACAGCCTTTTTTTGATAACTGTGGACTAAGAGTCAATCTAATCAATAACTGAAACCCTTTTCCATTAATTTCTCACAGACTATCAAGATCTTATCGATCATCCCTAATAAAACCGGCAATCAATGTCGGTTAATCCACTATGGATAAGTAGGTTCGACAGCTGAAAGAAGAGCGAGGGGGAAAATAACCCATATCGTGACCAATGACACCTGAGCAGGTTGAAATACGCGAACTGAAGAAAAGACTTCGACGCGTTGAAATGGAGAGTAATATATTTTAAAAGGCTACTGAAGTCGCCGGATCTCAGACTGAGTATCGGGCTGCGTTTTAGTGGCTGATGAATCAGGGCCCTACTTTTTTAACCAGGCGTAGAGGCTGTGCGTGGTGATATCAAGACGGGTGGCGACGCATGCAATGGAATGGCCGCGGTCAACAACCTGTTTAACCGCTTCAATTTGGTACTCTTCGGGATGACGTTTATCGCTCATGGGCACCTCTCTTATCAGTCATCTTAAATGACTCTGAGGTGTCTGTTAAACCCGCGGTGATTCAATGTTCCAGCGGGGTTTAGCCTAAATGCTGAGAAGGCCCCCGACTCATCAGCATAGCAGTCTGGCACAAGCTTACCCGGTAGTTCGCATTTGGCCGGTGTGAGTTGAGCAGCACCTCTTTTCCCGGAATATGAAGCTTTGGTGTCTGCCAGCGGACGTCAGGTAATGATAAACATCAGGGCGCAGAAAATTATTTACTTCAGCAAGTATAAAAAATCACATTCTTCTATATGTATTTATTTTTTAATAAAATTCATATGTTCGCATAGCTATTTCAGCATCCATGAACGCCAAAGAAGCTCCCTGTCCAGAGGAGTTGCCCCAATATAAATGAGACACATTTCACATTTATAAAAAAAAGCACAAGTAAAGCGGAAGGAATACTGGAAGCTTTAGGGTGGCATCATCACCCACAACCCCATAACAATTAGCTGATTTTATTATGAAATTAAAAAACACAAGAACCCACTCATAATTATAATATCCAGAAAGAATTTTATAACCAAGAGAAAAACAATTTTTTTATTGTTTCACAAAGTAAGAATTTACGATACCTTACATAAGCCACATACAGGTGGGATTAAACCAATAAGGATATAGAATATGAGAACGTTATCATTACAGGAAATGGAACAGGTTTCCGGAGCAGGAAATTATTCAGATAAATACGGCCCGGGTAACAGCAGCAGCAGCAGCAGCAGCAGCAGTAAAAATAATGGCGGTAATTCCTCCTCCAGTTCATACGTTGAAGGATGCAATAACGGAATTATTGGTGGAATGATTGCTGGATCGGCAGGCGGAGTCGTTGGACTGGGGCTGGGTCTTGCTGGCGGAGCGATTGCGGGCGGATGCTTCTCTGGAAGCTCATCTTCTAATAATGGTAGCAATAACAGTAGTGCTGGCAATATCGGCGGACAGTGTCACTGGTAGTCACCATCCCGGCTGAAACGCCGGGATATTCGGAGTGAAATAATGCAGAAAGTAATTAGTGGACTGGTAATTTTTGTTTGTGTTCTTTTGTCAGCATCATTTTTAAAAGGTGCGGGAGTGGGTTTCGAAAAGTGGTATGGGGCTCCACAGGGTATTTCACAAATTATTGTGATAATCCTGACCATGGTAGGTTTTGTGAAAGCAGCACTCTATCTGCTACAGTTATTTTTCAAAAATAAAAAAAATTAACCTCCGTTAATATAAATAAGAATCTCTTGTTCTGCTGGAAAAATCATTTCTGGCAGAATAAAATTTTTTTAAGAATGAAAATTAATATTTTACTTATCATCAACAGATTCTCTTCAGGCTGAGCACTCTGTTAGCCAGCACCTTCATGGAATGAACTGAATGTACAGAAAGGAAGCGATAGAAAATCGTTCACACAGCTGGCGTGGCCACGCACTACTTCTCCCCGGCGTACCTTTGTGGGTTGTTGCTTTATTCAGCTTCTTTTTCTTTACAGTTTTCCTCGCTTTTATTATTGCGGGATCTTACACGAGAAGAGTGAATGTAGCAGGTGAGATCACCACCTTTCCAAGACCAGCTAACGTATTTTCTACTGCTCATGGAATTATAACCGAGAAATTCGTTAGCGAGGGACAGTCAATATCTTCTGGTTCACCTGTATATCAAATAGATGTTAGTAAAAGCACTCTCAAGGGTGTGGTAAGCGATAACCAGCGCAGTGATATTGAGAGCCAGATACAGCGGGTGACGGAGATAATACATCGCCTTGAAATAAGCAAAGCCAATACACTTGACATGCTTGAAAGGCAGAAGGAGTTATATAGCACGGCTCAGGTGCGTTCCACTGAAATCATTCAGCGGGCAAAGGAAGGCATAGGCTTTATGAAAAAGAATATGGAGAATTATCAGAGCTACCAGACGAAAGGTCTCGTTACGAAGGACCAGCTTACAAACCATGTGGCATTATATTATCAGCAGCAAAATAATTTGCTAGGGTTGCTGGGTCAGAATGAACAGAATTCATTACAGATCACCGCACTGAACAGTCAGATTCAGGTTCAGGCGGCTGATTATGATAACCAGATCCATCAGATGGAATTGCAGCGATTTGAGCTACATAAAGAGCTTGCCAGTATTGATGCCAGCGGAACTATAGTTGTCAGAGCGCTTTCAGACGGGCTTGTTAACTCATTAAGCGTCACCGTAGGTCAAATGGTCAGCCCCGGAGACAGCCTTTTTCAGATTATGCCAAAAAAAATTGAGCGTTATGATCTCGTAACATGGGTACCCAATGACGCGATCCCTTATCTCTATCCTGGAGAAAAGGTAAACATACGCTATGAGGCTTTTCCACCTGAAAAATTTGGGCAGTTTTCAGGCACGATATCGATTATTTCTAAAACTCCCGCGTCTCATCAGGAAATGCTTACCTATCAGGGGGCGCCAGGTGCCGTCACTCTGGCCGCAGCTATCCCTTATTACAAAGTGATCGTCAGCCCGGCAAATCTGGCGATCCCTTACGGAGATAAACGCCTGAATATTGAAGATGGAATGAAAGCGCAAACCACACTTTTCCTTGAAAAACGGAGAATCTATCAGTGGATGCTCTCACCTTTTTATGACATTAAGCACAGTGCGGCTGGACCGGTAAATGATTAGAGAATCCCTTAAGAAATTAATTGCTCAGCTGGATTTAAGCCTGCATCGTCGCGTTCCAATGATCCATCAAACCGAAGCTTCGGAGTGCGGCCTCGCCTGCGTGGCTATGATATGCGGCCACTATGGTAAAAGCATCGATATGGGCACCCTGCGGCGGGAGTTTAACTTGTCAGCGCGGGGAACGACGCTGGCATCGTTGACAGGGATGGCCACTCAACTCGGACTGACCACACGACCGCTTTCCCTAAAAATTAACGAACTTAAAGACCTCAGAATGCCGTGCCTGATGCACTGGAACTTTAATCATTATGTTGTCCTGATTGAAGTAAGGCGCGACGGCGTTGTGATCCATGATCCGGCACAGGGAATAAGAAACGTTAGCGCCAGTGAGCTCGGTAAAAGTTTCACGGGGATAGTCCTGGAGGTCTGGCCTGACAGCACGTTTACCTCAGGTAAACCCAGTAAGAGATTCAGCCTCAGGATCCTTACCGGCAGCGTACATGGCCTTAAACAAACCCTGGGGAAAATTTTATGCCTCTCACTCGTAATCGAAACCATCAGCTTGGTGGTTCCCATAGGTACGCAGCTGGTTATGGATCATGCGATTCCAGCTGAAGACCGCGGTCTGCTGACGCTTATCTGTATCGGGCTGATGCTATTCATCCTGCTTCGCATGCTGCTCAGCATGTTCAGGGGCTGGACGTCCCTGGTTATGTCAGCACTAATTAACGTCCAGTGGCAGTCAGGACTTGTGTCTCACCTCATGCATCTGCCACTGGGATACTTTGAACGACGTAAACTGGGCGATATACAGTCACGTTTTGGTTCGCTTGACGAACTTCGCACCGCATTCACTACAAGTATTGTCGGAGCCATAATTGACAGTATTATGGTGATCTGCGTTTTGTGCATGATGGTCCTTTACGGTGGCGGGCTTGCATTGGTCGTTATTGCGTTCACTGCCATCTATGTGCTTATACGTGTGCTTACCTATAATTATTACCGTCAGTTGACCGAAGAGTCGCTGATTAGAAATGCCCGTGCGGGTTCGTATTTTATGGAAACGCTCTATGGCATATCCACAATAAAAATTCAGGGCATGACGGAGCTACGGATTGTGAGATGGCTTAATCTTAAAGTCGACGCCATCAACACTGCAATTCGTGTGACGAAACTGGAAATGCTATTTGGTGGAATAAGCGGTCTGGTGGCGGCTGTTGATCAGGTAACCATTTTGTGGCTAGGTGCCGATCTTGTCATTGCCAATCATATGACCATCGGTATGTTTGTCGCCTTCAATGCTTTCCGTGGACAATTTACCGATCGCGTCAGCTCCCTGACCAGCATTCTTCTGCAAATGCGCATGATGAGTCTTCATAATGAGCGCGTCGCTGATATCGCCCTTCATCCCAGAGAGCAACGAAAAACAGATTTATCGCTCATCACACCGACAGAACCGGCTTCACTGACGATTAACTCATTGAGTTATCGTTATGACAGCCAGTCTCAGCCGATATTTAATAACCTGAACATCTGTATTTCGGCGGGTGAGAGTGTAGCGATTACAGGTTCTTCGGGCTCCGGAAAAACAACACTCATTAAAGTTCTTTGCGGCCTTTTTATTCCGAACAGTGGCACGGTTGAGATAAATGGTATAGATATTCAGCAAATGGGTATCAATAACTACCAGAAATTAATCGCGTGCGTTATGCAGGATGATAAATTGTTTTCGGGTTCAATCAGGGAAAACATTTGCAGCTTCACTGAAAATGCAGATGAGGCCTGGATGCTGGAGTGCGCAAGAACCAGTTATTTACATGAATTCATCGTGCAAATGCCGATGGGCTATGAAACGATGATTGGAGAACTGGGGGAAGGATTATCCGGGGGGCAGAAACAGCGTCTTTTTATTGCCCGAGCGTTATACAAAAAACCTAAAATACTGTTTCTTGATGAGGCAACAAGCGCACTTGATGCTGAGAGCGAGAAGATAGTAAATGAGGCGATAAAGAAATTGTGCATTACCAGAGTTATAATAGCGCACCGTGAGAGCACAATATTATCGGCTGACCGGATAATAAATTTGTCATTGATTAAATTCAGATAATTTGCAGAAGGCGCTCCGGATAAATGCACCAGAGCATTTTATCAGCACGGATATTGTCGCCCACAACAGATCACGCTATTTACCCTGCGCCCTTGGGGAAGAGTGAAACCTTACGGCAGAGAAGCACTATCGCAGGGCAACAAAAGTGCTGACCTGCATATTCTCATTTTAGTTCGGCAGCCCGGTCAATAATCTCCTGGCGAACTGCTGAAATATAATTATTCCACGCCGGGGAGTATTTTCTGATATAGCTCAGTATGGTGTGTTCGATATTACTTTTTCGCGCCTCAAGAACCGTTCCATTGGGCTGTTATCCCAGCAATTTTCCCGACGACTCAGACTTTGGTTTATCTGATACCTCCACAGTAACTGTCTGAAATTCCTGCTGTTATAGTGGCTTCCTTGATCCGAGTGATACAGTAAATTAGACGATTTAGCTTAACACCACTTTATTAAGAACTGTTCAGACCGTCAAAAATTTTAATTTCTTAGCCGACTCAATACTATTAGTTATTGCCTCTTCCTCACTTCTTCCAGTTGTTATGACAAATCCATAACGATTGAATGAATCCTCTATTGGCTTAATAATGTCTCCAGATTTACAGCCAATCTCAATATCAATGACATTTGAACTGTGTTTTAACCTCTCAATTCCAGCAATACTAATTAATTTTCCGGGTGGGGGGTTAAAAAAACGGATCGCTGCATGGTGAGTAAAATATGTGACTTTATCAGTTGCAGAACATAAGCCTAACGGCCAAAGCATTGAAAGTTTGACAAGATCAATACCTGTACTCATTTTTACCAAAGAAGAAATCCGATCACCGCCAATTCTATTATGAGTTTCGATAATACTTATCTTATTGCCTTCTAACTTAAATTCAGTATGTGTAGGGCCATTATCAACACCTATTAAGGTAAGAAAATCTCCTATGTAGGTTTCAATTAAATTTTTAACTTCATCAGTTAGATTTGCTGGAACACAATGCCCCATTTCTGTAAAGTTCTTTCCATCGGATGACTCGATGAGAATTTTGCGTGTGATCCCCGCTACAAGATGTTTGCCCTTAAAGGAAAAACACTCTGCTGAAAACTCATCCCCATATAGAAACTCTTCAGCAATAAGCTCTATAGAGAAATCAACTTCTTCAAACTCATCAATTGAGTTTATCTTCTTTACATTTTGACTACCATAACCATCAACTGGTTTCACTATAATCGGATAACCAGCAGATTCGGCAAATACACTCAATTCTTTGATATTCCCTGGATGGCAATATTTAACAGAGAAATTTCCTTTATCACAAAAAAATTTTCTCATTTCATTCTTGTCATGAATAATTTCAATGACATTGGGTGCCAAACCAGGCAAATCAAAAAAAGCTGAAAGTTCAGCAGCGATTCTCAGTGATTTTTCAGTAAGTGTAACTATAGCATGTATAGGTTGATAGATATTGATAGAGGAAAGTAGTTTTTTTGATAAGTCAGCATCCTGAAAATCATATAAAAAAACCTGCACATCAGTAAGACCAACGTAATTACCAGCATTTTCTACTTTATCAATGATAGTAATAATCAAGTTATGATACAAAGCACAGTCTACCATGGCTGCATGAGGTGAAATAAGGACTATGTGTTTTTTCATTTAATAATTCCGTCTGATTCATTATCAGGGTTCAAAATACAGACCATTGCTACGATTGCTGAAGACAAGGATAAAACACCCCAAATACTGATTCCCATCAATCCAGAGGTATAAAGCAGTGTTCCAATGTAACTCCCTACCAACCCACCAAAAGCGCCCGCAAGACTCATTATACCAAATGTAGTAGCGACCATTTTCTTGCTAACATTTGTTGCATCGTAATCAAGACGAATCTGTATTATTATCTCTGCAAAAGAGAAAGCAATCACAGCTAAAAAAACAAGAGTATAACTATCCTCTACCATATTCATCAGTAAAAAACATAATGAAAACAGAATAAAAGTAATTGAGATTACTTTTTTAGCTGCCCCATTGCATGCCCATTTAGATATTGCAGATTGAAAGAATATGACAATGAAAGCATTACAAATAAAAATGTAGCTTACAATCTTATTGTCAAATTTCTCACTGCTAAACATAGGAATTGTAACTTCAATCTGCATGTAAAATGCCATAAAGAGGAACATTAAAAGTGCAATTGCAATCATCATTCTATTCGCAAGCAGAACACCAAAATCCTTAGCACTTACTTGACTTGATACTAACCTTTCATTACGACCTTCAAGCTTTAAATTCATTAAGGTGAGTATTGAAAAAATAACGGCTACAGTTACAAAAAGCACTGAAGGCGATAGTGTAAAAACAGACATACCAATAACAGGCCCTATAGCTACACCTATGTTTGAAAATATCATGCGTATTGACAATACATCTATTTTATCTTTATCACTTGTAACTTTTACAAGATAGGATTTTGCAGCAGGGAGATAGATACTGCTCCCTAACCCAATTATCGAACATACGATAAGAAGAAGATAAAAACTATCAACATAACCAACAAGTAAATAACCTGGGATTCTTATTGTAAGGCCAAGTAGCATCGTCCCTTTAATATGCAAATAGTCAGACATTAAACCGCCGAAGAATGAACCAGCCCGCTGACACCAGAAAGCAACACCAATAATAAGTCCTACTTGAGCTGTTGTTATTGTTTCTAGCTTGCTTAGATAAATTGCTAAAAATGGGATAATCATAAATATACCTATATTACTTAATAAGGAAGTGATAAGTATAAGTTTTACATTACTGCTAAAAGTATTAAATTTTATATTAAGCATACTTAGTCCATTAGTACTAATGCCTTATTTGCTTCCGACAAAGCATTCAATAAAGCCATTTCACTATTCTCAGCTGTTGTTAATAATATCGCAACACATGCAGACTGATCGGTAACGGATATAATTTCTTTACCTGGCAAAGCACAAGGATATATTTTCGTTCTGTCTTTATTGATTAAAGTATCATTAATTTTTTGGAAGCAACCGGGTTCACTGGCATAAATAAATACTTGTCCAGTATATGTTTCAGGTGTTAACTCAATATCAAATAACTCTGGTCTGACTCCCATTGCCATTTCGATGAATGCTTTATATACGTTATAGTTGTAGGCCTGACAAAGAGCCTCACCAATTTGAACTCCACCAAGACGCGGGTTTACCTCTACCACCTCGAAACCATTTGCTGTAACTATGAACTCTGTGTGTGCAAAACCATCAGTGTATGATATCGCTGTAAGCACGTTTACTATCCATTCTTCTACACCTTTAAGTTCACTGCTTTCAGCGTTAATCGGCAGAGAGATTGCTTTCTCCATAAAGAGTGGCATGTCAGAAAGCACTCGGCTTGAAACAGCTATTACTCTGGTTTCGCCACGAAAGCTAATTGTTTCTACGCTATATAATGTTCCACAAAAGTAAGTTTCCACCAGTAATCTTTTTAAATTTTTATTTTTCTTCTCTGCAAGAATAATGTTGTTAGCTTTGATTTTATTCTCTGCAAACCAAACATTCTTCGAACCAGTACCAGTTGGATCTTTAATAATAACTGGAAATATAAAGTCTTCGCTTACGGTATCTGATGACAAATCCACATCTGTATAAACACCAAATGTTAAATCATTTTCCTTTAATATCTTGCGAAGCAAAGCTTTATTCCTACATATTGATGTCGATTTAGGGTTTTGTCCAGTAACACCCAGGATAGATGAGATTTCCTGAACGGATAGAGTCCAGGTATCGGTTAGATTAATTATACCAGAAAAACCCTCTAATTTTCGACAATACTCAATGACGTTATCGTTTTTAAAAGTGTCAATTTCCACCAAAACAAGATGATTAGTTTTAATTTTTTCTAACTCATAAAAATAAATATTTCTATTATATGTAAGAAGATGGAGTGTAGCATCCAATTCTTCAGCAGCTTTCACAAGTTTTCCCAAACCAAAAGTTAACGCTTCAACCAGTACAAAATTCATAATCAACCTCATCGTTTTGATAAAAATTCATTCAAATGTTGTTTATTTTTTCTATTCCACTGGTATCTGGACCAAGGTAGAGAAAGCTCACTCGAAGCACTTATAATTACAGGCTCGAATAAATCGACTTCCTTAGCTTCCTCATGCCGGGTAAAAACAGTTTCCACATATCTGTGTCCTGTGTCGGGTGCTATATTGAGACATGAATCATCAATGTAAACCTAATCAGAGCGATCGACATCTTTGAGACATTCAATAAAGTTATCGAGTGTGGTATAATATTAAATGCTCTGCAAATGCATCTCAGACTGGCTATGATATCCGCTGTAGAACTCGACATACCTGCACCGATAACTATGTCACTATCAAAATTCCACTGCCCTTCTATTCTTGAAACTGATACTTTTTTTTGAAGAAGTTTGATAAAGTTTTTACTTTAATTTTGCCTAAAGATTCAAGGTTACAATATTCGCCAGGACGGAATACTGCTTTTGCCATGTTTTTCGATAATGCTGAAATTATTGATAACTCAGCCCCTTCCTTTGTAAACATAGGGCATTGAAAAATTTCCCCCAAGGCCCCACCACATTCAGCACTGTAAATCATTGAATTCATCTGGCACTCCATTGCTACAGATTCGCTGTCTAATTAATTTCCCAGGAAAACTATAACACTCAGTTATCTTTTTATTAACCACTGTAAACCGGCCCGTTTCGCGTTAAGCGCTCAATAAGTGTATTTTTTTTGAACAAAACGCATTTCTAAATTAGCGTGCTAATCTATTCATAGTTTTAAATTCTGCATATAATAAATAATGTAAATTTTTTATCCACACTAAAAGAATTGCATGTGATATATCTCTTTTTATATAAAATATATTGACATTTAATGCTTTTCTTTTTTCGTGGTTAATATCACATAATCTTTTACTAACGATCATGTTGTACCCTCTGTAATCGTGCCATTCATATTTAGGTGTCTTCCAGCGTACTCATCCTGCCAACGAAGGAGATCGCTATGCGTAAAGCTCTTTTTATTGAGCATCAGATCATCACTGTAATTAAATCGATTGTAGCCGGACGAGCCGTGAAAGATATCTGCCGTGAGACCGGTATCTCTGAAGCGGCTTACTACAACTGGAAATCTAAGTAAGGTGGCATGGAAGCGTCTGATATTGATAAGATAAAAGACCTTGAAAACGTAAACCAATGTCTTAAGCAGATGTGTGCTGACCTGAGTCTGGAGTGTCGTGCATTCAAAGATGTCATCGAAAAAAACGTTAAAACCAGCCTTAAGCGTGAACTGGTTAAGCATCTTACCACGACATTCTGCCTCAGTATTCGTCAGGCATGCCGGGCACTGAACCTGAGCAGAACGCTTTATCACTGTACGCTGTAAAACTGGAATTTATCAGACGAGAAAAACCGACACAGAATACTATATAGAAAGGCTTAACCGCACTTACCGAACAGAAGTCCATGATTTTATCTGTTCACAATCCTGAATGAAGTACGGGAAATCACTGAAAGATGGCTGTCAGAGGTTAACTGTGAACCTCCGCATGAATTACTGAAAACCTGGCGGCGGAGGAATACTGGCTACAATATCATCTGGCCGGGATCTCAAATAGTGCGTGGAACTAAAACGGATCTCTTTATAAGCCCAAGAGCTATCGGCCAGCGCAATAGAGTAAAGGCCACAGGCCATCTCAGGCTGGATACGATTGATTAATCCTTCGTCACTCTCGCCTGATTGAGTATTACGGTGATTTTGCAGTGGTCAGGCATATTACTCTCCTGGTTCATCATCGGGCGCACGCTGAAATGCGCCCTGGGATGAGGACTGTTTGATGATTGCGTCGTCTCAGCAGTTAAGGCTGACTACCTGACCGGTATCAATTCTATTTTTATAAAGTCAACAGATTCAATATGATAGCGTTATACCAATATATATACAGCATTCAGTTTATTTAATGTTTAATTCTGGTTTGTAATATAGCGGCTAACAAAATATATAAGGACTATTCCTAACATGAAAATTTCAATCATTGCTGCTACCGTTTTAATTGGTGCTTTTTTAAGCGGATGTTCTGTGCAAAACGATAAAACACAGTTTCAAGGCCTGGGCTTAACGTATCAGTCAGATATCAAAAAGCTGGATAATGGAGACTATCTCACCGAAGTTGAAGCCGCGCCTGCTGCAGGTCGTATTCCAGGTGCTATTGGCACTGCAACTAAAAAAGCTACTGACTTTTGTCGGGTACAAAATAAATCCATGCAAGAAGTGAAAACTGATATTGATACACACTTACTCGTTAATGGCGTTGCTCGCCTGACTTTCAAATGTGTTTAAATATCCCTAAGCTGTAAAGTATTCCATAAGACTTAGAGAGCCGTTGTGAAAGCGGCTCTCAGTTTTTCCAACGCTGCTTTGCATTGGTAAAGTAACTATTGGTAATGGCAGCATAGTTGTCGGGTTAAAAGACTCAACAGATGTAATTTCCGCTAACTCGCGCGAGCGAATTGCATCGTGAATATTCTCGAAATACCCAAGACTCTTTTGTTTTTCGGTTGCGCATAATGTAAGCAATCCACTTATCATTACGCTTACACCAGCAGACCCCTTTCTCCCATATATGTTATTTTTGAGAGCGGTTCTATTCATCCCATTCCGGCTTCTTGTCACCAGCCTTAAATTACACCGTCTCTGACGCCGCCAGGGCTATGGGCGTTGGCCTTTCTACGATGACAAAATGGGTAAAATAACTGCGTGATGAGCGTCAGGGAAAAACGCCAAAAGCCTCCCCGAACAGTTCTCGATAATCGGGAAACTCAGGGCGCGTTACCCTGTGTCCACACTCTACCATGTGTTCTGGATTCATCGCAGCAGCTACAAATACTGGAAAACCGTCCTGAAAAACCCGACGGCAGACGAACTGTATTACGCAGGTACAGCGTTATGCTCACCTGGCACCGAGCCACTTAACTGAACATGCGCGCAAAATTGACTCACTTTTGGGGGGTGACGACACAAATATGACATAAGGGGGAAATCAGATGGGATTGAGAATTGCTTAACTTATTGAATTGGTACGCCCTACAGGATTCGAACCTGTGACCTACGGCTTAGAAGGCCGGTGCTCTATCCAACTGAGCTAAGGGCGCATGGTGACTGCGACGAATTATACGGTGCGCGTGTGATGAGTCAACGTTTTTACTTGTTACTACGCCCTGTTGCTGCACTTATGAACAGTAACAGCCTTATTTGTGCCTGAAAGCGCTATTAATCACAGATTATTTAAGTTTTACTCAGTGTCGGTTCAGCCGTGAATCAATTGAATAGACATTGCCGTGTTCCGCTTCAGTGAACGTCTCTGCGGGCGCAAAACGCGCGTTGTAGCGCAAGCGGAAAGCATGCATCTCCTGAGCATCGGGCTCAGTCTCGCGCAGGAAGCTAAGCGCCAGTCGAACATGTTCCCCGCTCAATGTGGTCGGCAGATAGGCTTTGCGCAGCACGCCGCGCCAGAACATCAGGCTTTCATCGGACTCATCAACAATAAAGACCTGATAGATAAATAACACGCTGGCGGCATTGGCAAAGTGGGATTCATTATCACGAGAGAGATAATCGACAAATTCATCCCCTGCCGGTTTTCCCATCAGGCTAACCAGCGATTCCACGTAAACCGGGTCGAGATTCAGCCGTTTGCTCAGCGCTTTGGTTGCCCGGCGTGATTGCGAGTTGAGCACGCGGAAACCAATAATAAACACCAATACCAGAGTCACGAGCATCAGCCAGATCATGCGTTATCCTGCCAAAAGGCGTTTGAGTCGGGAAATAAGGGTCGTCAGAGTAGCAGTCAGCCCGGGGGCAGGCAACCTGCTGAAGGGGCTGGCGCGGGTTGATATCGCCTGAGTAAAAAAATCTCATGCCTGGATTATCAGCAAACAGAGAACATTCTGTGCCTGACAGCGGCGCTGGCTTCTGACAGAATAGGCGTATTCCCCCGTTTCAACTTAACACAGATGGATTTCCTCTCTGATGGTAGCAAAAATTATTGACGGTAAAACGATTGCGCAGCAGGTGCGCCTTGAGGTTGCTGAAAAAGTTAAGCAACGTCTGGCTGACGGAAAACGTGCACCTGGCCTGGCAGTAGTGTTAGTCGGTGAAAATCCGGCATCACAGATTTATGTCGGCAGCAAACGTCGTGCTTGTGAAGAAGTCGGTTTTCTTTCGCGTTCATACGACCTGCCCGCCACCACCAGCGAAGCCGAGTTACTGGCGCTGATTGATAAGCTGAATAACGACAGGGAAATCGACGGTATTCTGGTGCAACTGCCGCTGCCTGCCGGCATCGATAATGTCAAAGTGCTGGAACACATTTCGCCGGATAAAGATGTGGATGGGTTCCATCCGTATAATGTTGGTCGTCTGTGCCAGCGAGCGCCCAAGCTGCGCCCCTGCACGCCGCGCGGCATCGTAACGCTACTGGAGCGTTATAATATCGATACTTATGGCCTGAACGCGGTAGTGGTTGGCGCATCCAATATCGTCGGCCGCCCGATGAGCATGGAGCTGTTGCTGTCCGGTTGCACCACCACCGTCACCCACCGCTTTACCCGCGATCTGCGTCACCATGTTGAGCATGCCGATCTGCTGGTGGTCGCGGTCGGTAAACCGGGCTTTATCCCGGGTGAATGGATTAAGCCAGGCGCGATTGTTATCGATGTCGGAATTAACCGTCTGGAAAGCGGCAAAGTGGTCGGCGATGTGGATTTTGACAGCGCATCAGAACGCGCAGCCTATATTACGCCGGTACCTGGCGGTGTCGGCCCGATGACGGTGGCAACCCTGATTCAGAATACCCTGCAGGCATGCGAAGAGTATCACGACGGAGCAGCAAAATAATGGCAACCTTTTCTCTGGGTAAGCACCCACATGTAGATTTATGCGATTTACTGAAGCTGGAAGGCTGGGTAGAAAGCGGTGCGATGGCCAAGACGCTGATTGCGGATGGTTATGTCACCGTAAATGGCGCGGTTGAAACCCGCAAACGCTGCAAGATTGTCGCCGGACAAGTTGTTGAGTTTGATGGTAATCAGGTGACGGTAACGGCCTGAAGCCAGTGATTAACGGCAGCCCTGGCTGCCGTTTGATGACTTATCCTGAAAAGTACGTTTAGCGTAGCTGTCATCAGGATAAGGATTCGCAGGATCGTAAATCATTCTGGAAGCTGCCCAAGCTTATAAAAAAAAAGTGGCCTTGTCATATCCAAACTCCATGTTGGTTAAACATCCTTTTACTGACAATATCTTCATCTTCCCGTTAAGCTAAAGCTTATTTACTTACGACGCCAGCTGGTTCCCTGCGGGCCATCCTCCAGAATAATGCCCAGCTCGTTCAGCTTATCGCGGGCAATATCCGCTTGCGCCCAGTCTTTTGCCTGGCGCGCATCAAAACGCATTTTGATCAGCGCTTCAATCTCCGCCACTTCCGCGTCGTTACTCTGTGCACCGCTTTGCAGGAACTGCTCCGGATCCTGCGCCAGCAGGCCCAGCACACCCGCTAACTGACGCAGTTTCGCCGCCAGACCGTTGGCTGCGCCGATATCTTCGCTTTTCAGGCGGTTAACCTCTCGCGCCATATCGAACAGTACCGAGTAGGCTTCTGGCGTGTTGAAATCATCGTCCATCGCCTCGCGGAAACGCGCTTCAAAGGCTTCACCACCGGCAGCTACTGCACTCGCGTCGGTATTGCGCAACGCGGTGTACAGACGCTCCAGCGCGGCACGCGCTTGCTTGAGGTTATCTTCACCGTAGTTGAGCTGGCTGCGATAGTGGCCGGACATCAGGAAGTAACGCACGGTTTCCGCGTCGTAATGCGCCAGCACGTCACGCACGGTAAAGAAGTTATCCAGCGATTTTGACATCTTCTCGCGGTCAACCATGACCATGCCGGAGTGCATCCAGTAATTAACATAAGGGCCGTCATGTGCGCAGGTTGACTGGGCAATTTCGTTTTCATGATGCGGGAACATCAGGTCGGAACCGCCGCCATGAATATCAAAATGCTCGCCAAGCTGTTTGCAGTTCATCGCTGAACATTCGATATGCCAGCCCGGACGTCCTTCGCCCCACGGTGACGACCAGCTCGGTTCACCGGCTTTCGACATTTTCCACAGCACGAAATCCATCGGGTTGCGCTTCACGTCAGCAGCCACTTCAACACGTGCGCCCGCCTGTAACTGCTCCAGATCCTGTCGCGAAAGTTTGCCGTAATCGGCATCACTTTCTACCGAGAACATCACGTCACCATTGCTGGCAACATAAGCATGTTCACGCTTAATCAGCTTCGCCACCAGCTCGATAATTTCGCCGATATGACGGGTAGCACGCGGCTCGAGATCCGGCGGCAGAATATTCAGCGCGGCGAAATCGGCATGCATTTCGGCGATCATGCGATTGGTCAGCGTTTCCACGCTTTCGCCATTTTCATTGGCACGCTTGATAATTTTGTCATCAATATCAGTGATATTGCGCACGTAATTCAGCTGATAGCCGCAATAACGCAGATAACGCGAAACGACGTCAAACGCCACAAAAGTACGACCGTGGCCAATATGACAGAGGTCATAAACGGTAATTCCGCACACGTACATGCCGATCTTGCCAGCATGAATAGGTTTAAATTCCTCTTTTTGACGACTCAGGGTGTTGTAAATCTTTAGCATTGAGACATTCCGTATGACGTGTGCGGGTTAACAAACTGATTATTTCCTGGGTAGCTGGCGCGGCGGCGTTAGCGGCAGCAACGGCAATCACCCGGGTATATAAAGGCTTATTTTGACGTATTGTTAACGTAAGCGCGCTGCAATGCAAGAACATGGCAGCAACTCGGCTGATGTCGCCATGCTGACGCGTCATCACAATTTGTGATATAAGAAGCGTCTGTCAAAACTGGCCCGGCATTTTTACTACCCTGCCGTGAGCACAGTCGTTTAAAACTCCCACCTTTAACAGGACGAGATTATGGTTACTTTCCAGACCAATCATGGCGACATCGTTATCAAAACTTTCGACGATAAAGCCCCAGCCACCGTGAAGAACTTCCTGGATTACTGTCGTGAAGGTTTCTACGACAACACCATTTTCCACCGTGTAATCAACGGCTTTATGGTTCAGGGCGGCGGCTTTGAGCCAGGCATGAAGCAGAAAGCAACGAAAGAAGAAATCCGCAATGAAGCTAATAACGGCCTGAAAAACACCAAAGGCACGCTGGCAATGGCGCGTACTTCTGCCCCACACTCCGCCACTGCCCAGTTCTTTATCAACGTTGCAGACAACGACTTCCTGAACTTCAGCGGTGAGAACCTGCAGGGTTGGGGTTATTGCGTATTTGCTGAAGTAGTTGAAGGTATGGACGTGGTTGAGAAAATCAAAGGCGTTGCTACCGGCCGTAGCGGTATGCATCAGGACGTGCCAAAAGAAGACGTCGTGATCCAGAAAGTGACCGTTAGCGAGTAATGTCACGCACGCTATTTATCGCAGATTTGCATCTGTGTGAAGAAGAACCGGCAATTACTGCCGGTTTTCTGCGTTTTTTACAGCGCGAGGCACCGCATGCCGATGCGCTGTATATTCTTGGCGATCTGTTCGAAGCCTGGATTGGCGATGACGATCCTAATCCGCTGCATGCCGAAGTCGCGGCAGCGCTGATGGCGCTGAAGCAACAGGGCGTGCCCTGCTACTTTATTCACGGTAATCGTGATTTTCTGCTGGGCCATCGCTTTGCCCACGCCAGCGGCATGATTCTGCTGCCGGAAGAGCAGCTGCTGGAACTGTATGGTAAACGCGTACTGATTCTGCATGGCGACACCCTCTGCACCGACGATCAAGGCTATCAGCGTTTTCGCCGCAAGGTGCATCAGCGCTGGCTGCAAAAGCTGTTCCTCGCGCTGCCGCTGTTTATCCGCCAGCGCATCGCCGCCAATATGCGCGCCAACAGTAAAAATGCCAATCGCGGCAAATCCGCAGCCATTATGGATGTTAATCAACACGCGGTAACGGATGCTTTCCAGCGCCACCAGGCGCAGTGGATGATTCACGGGCATACCCACCGGCCTGCGGTACACGCCTTACAAATTAATGGTCAGCCAGCAGAACGCGTGGTGCTGGGTGCCTGGCACCAGCAAGGCTCGATGATTCAGGTCGATGCTGACGCCGTGACGCTGAGCGCTTTCCCCTTCTGATCTCGCCTTAATAAGCCGAATTTTGCCGCGCCAGGCGGCTACGCAACCGTTTTCCTTGCTGTCGAGTCATGGTATTCTCTCTGCCCTTCCCACCCGGCTGTTTAAAATCGCACGGGTGAAGTTTGTACAATCACAGGAGTCAGACTCGCATGTCATCCAACGCCGCCCCAGCCCGCATTGCCATTGTTATGGGTTCAAAAAGTGACTGGGCAACCATGGAGTTTACCGCAGAGATTCTTACCACCCTTGCGGTTCCTTTCGACGTTGAAGTGGTCTCAGCCCATCGCACCCCGGATAAACTGTTTAGCTTCGCTGAAAACGCAGCGGGAAATGGCTATCAGGTCATTATTGCCGGTGCCGGTGGCGCGGCCCATTTGCCAGGCATGCTGGCAGCGAAAACGCTGGTTCCGGTGCTGGGTGTACCGGTACAGAGCGCGGCCCTCAGCGGTGTTGATAGCCTCTACTCCATCGTGCAGATGCCGCGTGGTATTCCGGTCGGTACGCTGGCGATTGGTAAAGCCGGTGCCGCCAATGCCGCGCTGCTGGCGGCGCAGATTCTGGCAATCCACGATAGCGAACTGGCGGCGCGTCTGGCCGACTGGCGTCAGAGTCAGACCGATGAAGTGCTTAACAATCCTGATCCACGGGGTAATGCATGAAGCCGGTTTGCGTATTAGGTAATGGTCAGCTTGGGCGCATGCTGCGTCAGGCTGGCGAGCCATTGGGCATCGCGGTGTATCCGGTGGGGCTGGACGCCGAGCCGGAAGCGCTGCCCATTCAGCAAAGCGTGATTACTGCCGAGATTGAACGCTGGCCGGAAACTGCGCTGACCCGTGAACTGGCGAAACACCCGGCGTTTGTAAACCGCGATATTTTTCCAATATTGGCCGATCGCCTGACGCAAAAACAGCTTCTCGATCAGCTTGGCCTCGCGACCGCCCCGTGGCAGCTGTTGGCGTCAGACGATCAATGGCCGCAGGTGTTCTCAACGCTCGGTGAACTGGCGATCGTTAAACGTCGCACCGGCGGCTATGACGGGCGCGGACAGTGGCGTTTGCGTGCCGATCAAATCCAGCAGTTGCCGCCAGAGTGTTACGGTGAGTGCATCGTCGAACAGGGCATTAACTTCAGTGGCGAAGTCTCTCTGGTGGGGGCGCGCAACCCTAATGGCGAGACGGTATTTTATCCGTTGACCCATAACCTGCATCAGGATGGCATTCTGCGCGCCAGCGTGGCGTTGCCTGAGCCGGATGCCGCACTGCAACAGCAGGCGGAGCAGATGCTGTCTGCCATTATGCATAAGCTGCACTATGTCGGCGTGATGGCGATGGAGTGTTTTGTGGTGCCGGAAGGTCTGTTAATCAATGAACTGGCCCCGCGCGTGCACAACAGTGGTCACTGGACGCAAAACGGCGCATCGATCAGCCAGTTTGAACTGCATCTGCGAGCAATTCTTGATTTGCCAATGCCGAAACCGGTAGTCAGCTCGCCGTCGGTGATGGTTAATCTGATCGGCACCGAGATTAATTTGCAGTGGTTACAGCAGCCGTTAGTTAATCTGCACTGGTATGAGAAAGAAGTGCGTGCCGGACGTAAAGTCGGTCATCTCAATCTGAATGACGTTGAGGGTAGTACGTTAATCAACGCATTAAACGCGCTGGTGCCGATGTTACCGCCGGAATATGCCAGCGGTATTGAGTGGGCTATCGCAAAACTGTAACGGTAAGGGAGCCGAAAACGGCTCCCTTTCGACTAAATGAGCTTTACGCAGACTCATAACTTCTGAATAACGCCTTCCCTTTCAGTAAGCGAATACCCAGCCAGCCACCACACACCGACAGCAACAGCGCGCCGGCCAGCGGCAACACACCCCAAAGCATATAGTCAGGCTGCCACGGGAAATCAAATACCTTACGTTGCAAACCCCACAGCGCGGCTTCAGCGCCGATTGCGGCGGCAATCCCGGACACCGCGCCCAGCACGGCAAACTCACTCCACAAGGTGCCGCGCAGCAGTTTTTTACTGGCTCCCAGTGTGCGATACACTACCAGCTCCTGTCGCCGCTGGCGCATACCGACCTGAATTTGTGCCAGTAACAGCAGCACACCACAAGCGGTAACCAGCACTACCATAATTTCCAGCGCACGGCTGACCTGCGTCAGCACCTGCCCGACCTGACGCAAAATGCTGCCAATATCCAGCAGGCTGAGCGTCGGGAACTGGCGATTGAGCTGCGCCAGCATGGTCGGATCGCTGTCCATATGGAAGCTGGTCAGCCAGGTTTGTGGCTGCTGGTCAAGCGCTCCCGGCGGGAAAATAAAGAAGAAGAAGGGGCGCAGGCTTTCACGGTCAATTGAACGCAGGCTGGTAATTTTTGCGCTAAACGACTGCGTATCTCCGGTAAAGGTCAGCGTATCGCCCAGCTTCAGGCCCAGACGCTCCGTCAACTCTTCCGCCATTGACACCTCACCTTGTTTCGGCGGCCAGCTTCCCGCTACCAGCGGGCTGTTATCCGGCAACTGTTCAAGCCACGTCAGGTTAATTTCACGGTTATAGGTATTGTCTTCAACCGGATCGACCGGCGTATTGTTAGTCTCAGTCAGCCGCACGCGCGCGATCGGATAGAAGTTTTCCGTTTTAATCTGATGCTGTTGCAGGAAGGTTTTCACCTGCGGTACCTGTTCAGTGGCGATATTCAGCAGATAGTAATTTGGACTGTCCGGCGGCAGTTGCTGCTGCCAGCGATCGAGCAAATCACCACGCATCACCAGTAGCAGCGCCAGCAGCATAAACGACAGCGAAAACGCCGCCAGCTGGCTCAGAGTGGTCAGCGGCTGGCGCAACAGGCGATTGATTGCCAGGCGGAATGCCAGATTACGCACCGACAGTTTACGTAACAGCAATAAACCGCCCCAGCCCACCGCACCCAGCAATAGCGCCAGCAATGCAATACCGGCGATCAGCGCCCATAACAGGATGCTGCCGCCTACCAGCAACGCCAGTAAGCCAATCACTACCAGCGCCATAACCGGCAGATAAAACTTCAGCGGCCAGACGTCGGCAATCGCATCACGACGCAGCACCCGCAGCGGCTGAGTTGCCAGCAGCTGGCGATAGGGCCGCAGCCCAACCAGCAACGAGATAACAAACAGCGAGCCAATTGCCCACAGCCATGGCCAGATGCCGGAAGGTGGTAGTGCCGCCGGCAGCACCGGCTTCAGCATTTGTAACAGCAATGCTTCAAATCCCAGCCCCAGCGCGCTACCCACCACCGCCGCCAGCAGTAATACCGCCAGCCACTGGCCGATAATCAGCTTGCGCAGCGCCGCACGATTGGCCCCCAGCGTCTTTAATACGGCGACCAAATCATAGCGACTGCGGCAATAATGGCTCATTGCCACCGCCACCGCTGAAATCGCCAGTATCAGAGTCAGTAATGCGGAAAGCAGCAGAAATTGCTGAGCGCGTTGCAGCGAGCGGCCAAGCGCGTCATCGGAATTGTCCACGCTCATCCAGCGCTGATCGGCTTTCAGTTGCGGCTCAATCCAGCGATCGTAGCGGCTGAGCTGCTCCGGCGTACCGGCAAACTTATAGCGCCAGGTTAAGCGGCTACCCGGCTGAACTGCGCCGGTTTTCTCCACATCCGCCAGATTCATCATCAGCCGTGGGGCAGTCTGAAAAGGATTAAAACCGGAATCCGGCTCCTGAATCACTTCGCCCGCGATACGCAGTGAGGTATCACCAACGTCCAGCATATCGCCGGTTTTCAGATTAAGCAGCGCCAGCAAACGCGGCGCGGCCAGCACCGTGCCCGGCTGCGGTTTAAGATTTGCCGGTTCCGTCGTGAGCTGACCAAACATCGGATAAACATCATCGACCGCTTTCACCGATGCCAGCTGCGGCGTGTTTTCAGCGAAGGTCATGGTCATAAAACTCAGCTGGCTACTGATCTGCAAGCCGTCACTGCGCGCCTGCTGCAACCACTCTGGCGATACCGGATTCGAGCTGCTCAAGGTGCGGTCGCCCGCCATAAAATCACGGCTTTGTTGATTCAGCCCTTTCTCCATACGGTCGCTGAGTGACCCCAGCGCCAGCACGCAGGCGACTGCCAGCGTCAGCGCCAGCCAGACAATCAGCAGCGATGGCGAACGCCATTCACGCCAGAACCAGCGCCAAATCATGCTTCCTCCCACAATTTACCGTCGCGCAGCCGCAGTCGGCGGTCACAGCGCGCCGCCAGTTGCTCATCATGCGTCACCAGAATCAGGGTGGTGGCAAAATCACGATTAAGGGAAAACAGCAGATCGGCGATGCGGTCTCCGGTTTTACGGTCAAGATTGCCGGTCGGTTCATCGGCGAACAGCAAATCAGGTCGACCATTGAAGGCGCGCGCCAGCGCCACGCGCTGCTGCTCGCCGCCGGACAGCTGGGCGGGAAGATGGCTCAGACGTTCCGCCAGCCCCAGTTGAGCCAGCAGAGCGCTGGCCTGCTCGCGACTCTGACCATCACTGTCGCCGCGCAGCAGGGCCGGAAGCTGCACGTTTTCCAGCGCATTCAGCGTCGGCACCAGCATAAACGACTGAAAAACAAATCCGACATGTTTTGCCCGCAACGCCGCACGCTGTTCTTCGTTGTGTTGATGTAACGGCTCGCCGCAAAGAAACACCTCCCCTTCACTGCCGTCATCTAGCCCGGCAAGAATACCCAACAGCGTAGATTTACCCGATCCCGACTCGCCAATCAGGGCGATAGTCTCAGCCGGTTTGACAACCAGCTCAACTCCGGTAAGGATGGTTAACTGATGATCACCCTGACCGACGGACTTACTAAGACGATGAACTTCAAGAATGTTTTCCGCTGGCATTACCCGTTCCTGTTATTATTGCTACTCATTTCGCGCGTGGCGTCGGCAGATACCCTGCTGATTCTCGGCGACAGTTTAAGCGCCGGATATCGCATGTCTGCCAGCACGGCATGGCCCGCGCTGCTTAACGATAAATGGCAAAAAAAGCCCACCGTGATTAACGGTAGTATCAGTGGCGATACCGCGACTCAGGGCCTGAGCCGTTTGCCCGCCCTGCTGAAACAACATCAGCCACAGTGGGTGTTGATCGAACTGGGCGGTAATGATGGTTTACGCGGTTTCCCGCCGCAAAATATCGAGCAGGACTTGCGTAAAATCATTACCGAAATCAAGGCGGCAGATGCCCAGCCGCTGTTAATGCAAATCCGTTTGCCCGCGAACTATGGTCGCCGCTACAACGAGGCATTCAGCGGGATTTACCCGAAGCTGGCGCAAGAGTTCAACATTCCATTAATCCCCTTTTTTATGGAGCAGGTTTATCTGAAACCTGAGTGGATGCAGCAGGATGGTATTCATCCCGCTCCCGATGCGCAGCCCTTTATTGCTGATCTGATGGCCAGACAACTGTCACCTCTAGTTAAGCACGAGTGAAAGAAAACTGTGATCGCTGACAGGTAAAGTTATGAAAAAAAGCATTTTAATTACCGGTTGTTCCAGTGGTATTGGCCTGGTCGCCGCCGAAGATTTACAGCGTCGAGGCTATCAGGTGTTTGCCGCCTGTCGCAAAGCGGACGATGTGGCGCGTATGAACCAGCTGGGATTTACCGGCATTGAACTGGACCTTGATGATGCCTATAGCGTCGGGCAGGCCGCGCAGCAGGTGATTGAGCTTAGCGGCAATCAGCTGTATGCGCTGTTTAATAATGGGGGTTACGGCGTTTATGGCGCGCTGCATACGTTGTCGCGCCAGCAGCTGGAACAGCAGTTTTCGACCAACTTCTTTGGCCTGCATCAGCTGACGATGCTACTGCTGCCAGCGCTGCTGGCGAATGGCGGTGGACGAATTATTAATACCAGCTCAGTGCTGGGATTGCTGTCGACGCCGCGCCGCGGTGCCTATGCTGCCAGTAAATATGCGCTTGAAGCCTGGTCTGATGCGCTACGCATGGAGCTGCACGGCACAGGGGTACGCGTCAGCCTGATTGAGCCAGGGCCTATTCACACCCGCTTTACTGATAACGTTAATCAAACTCAGCAGGATAGTCCGGTAAAAAATCCGTCGATTGCGGCCCGTTTTACGCTGCCGCCAGCAGCAATTCTGCCGAAATTGCACCATGCTTTAGAGAGTAAGCATCCTAAATTGCGCTATCCGGTCACCCTGGTGGCCTGGGCAATGACCGTTATCCGTCGTTTGCTGCCGGGCTGGATGCTGGATCGCATTTTGCGCAGTAACTAGCACTGCAACAACAATTTCGCTTGAAGCGAGGCGTAACGCCCCAATATTGTTACAAAGTCATCAGCAAAAGAGACGAATTCATGTCACCACAAGCTTCGATTATTAACATCAATGAATCTAACCTGCATCAGACGCTGGAGCAGTCAGCTTCCATTCCGGTGCTGTTTTACTTCTGGTCTGAACGCAGCCAGCACTGTCTGGAGCTGACTCCACTGCTGGAACGCCTCGCGCAGCAGTATGCTGGTCAGTTTATTCTGGCGAAGCTGGATTGCGATGCGGAGCAGGCGGTTGCTGCCCAGTTCGGTCTGCGCTCGATTCCGACCGTCTACCTGTTCCAGAATGGTCAGCCCGTCGACGGTTTCCAGGGGCCACAGCCGGAAGAAGCGGTGCGTGCGCTGTTGGAAAAAGTGTTGCCGCGTGAAGAAGAGCTGAAAGCACAGGAAGCGCTGTTGCTGATGCAGGAAGGCAAAATGATCGACGCGCTGCCGCTGCTGAAAGATGCCTGGCAGCTGAGCAATCAGTCGAGTGAGATTGGCTTTCTGCTGGCCGAAGTTCTGATCGCCCTGAGCCGCAGCGATGAAGCCGAAGCGGTACTGAAAGTGGTGCCATTACAGGATCAGGACACCCGTTATCAGGGGCTGATGGCGCAAATCGATTTGCTGAAACAGGCCGCGGACACCCCGGAAATTCAGCAGTTACAACAGCAGCTGGAAGCCGAGCCGGAAAATGCTGAACTGGCGGCGAAACTCGCGCTGCAACTGCACCAGGTTGGCCGTAATGAAGAGGCGCTGGAGCTGCTGTTCGTGCATCTGAAAAAAGACATGAATGCCGCAGACGGCCAGGTGCGCAAAATGCTGCAGGAGATTCTGGCGGCGCTCGGTACCGGTGATGCACTGGCAGCGAAATATCGCCGCCAGCTCTATTCGCTGCTCTACTAAGCACGAATTAAACGGGTCGGAATGAGTCGGCCCGTTCATCAACAATCTGGAGGTTGTCTATGCTGGCTGTTATCCCGGTGCTGATTATTCTGGCACTGATCGTCGTCTGGTCTGGCGTAAAAATTGTTCCACAAGGTTATCAGTGGACGGTTGAGCGCTTCGGTCGTTATACCAATACCCTCTCGCCTGGGCTGAACCTGATCGTGCCGTTTATGGATCGTGTTGGTCGTAAGATCAATATGATGGAACAGGTGCTGGATATCCCGTCGCAGGAGATCATCTCCAAAGACAACGCCAATGTGACCATCGATGCCGTCTGCTTTATTCAGGTCGTTGATGCCTCACGTGCTGCCTATGAAGTCAGTAATCTTGAGCTGTCGATTCTTAATCTCACCATGACCAATATTCGTACCGTACTGGGTTCTATGGAGCTGGATGAGATGCTGTCACAGCGTGACAATATTAATACCCGCCTGCTGCATATCGTTGATGAAGCCACCAATCCGTGGGGCATTAAAGTGACGCGTATTGAGATCCGTGATGTACGCCCGCCGGTGGAATTGATCGCCTCAATGAATGCGCAGATGAAAGCGGAGCGTACCAAACGCGCTGATATCCTCGAAGCAGAAGGGGTAAGGCAGGCGGCGATTCTGCGCGCAGAGGGCGATAAACAGTCACAGATCCTAAAAGCCGAAGGTGAACGTCAGTCAGCATTTTTACAAGCTGAAGCGCGTGAACGTGCCGCCGAAGCGGAAGCGCGTGCGACCAAAATGGTGTCTGAGGCGATCGCTGCCGGTGATTTGCAGGCGATTAACTACTTTGTGGCACAAAAATATACCGATGCGCTGCAAAAAATCGGTTCTGCCAATAACAGCAAAGTGGTGCTGATGCCGCTCGACGCCACCAGCCTGATGGGTTCGATTGCCGGTATCAGCGAGCTGCTGAAGGAAACTAAGCAGGATCGGAGTAACAGCTGATGCTGGCCGAAATGGTTGCCCATCCCCACTGGTTCTGGCTGACGCTCGGCGGGCTGCTGCTGGTCGCGGAAATGCTCGGTACCAGTGGATATCTGCTGTGGAGCGGGATTTCTGCGGTGCTGGTTGGTTTAGCAAGCTGGCTGGTTCCGCTGCCGTGGGCGTGGCAGGGGGTGCTGTTTGCGGTGATCACCATGATTTCCGCCTGGCTTTGGTATCGCTGGATGCAGCGGCGTGAAACACAGCGACAACCCAATACTCTGAATCAACGGGGTAATCAGATGATCGGTCGGCATTTGACGCTGCATACGGCATTGGTCAACGGCATCGGTCATATTCAGACTGGCGACAGTAGCTGGCGGGTGCAGGCGGACAGTGACCTGCCTGCCGGTTGCGAGGTGGTGGTGGTAGCAATTGAAGGCATTACCTTACGCATCAGCCCACGGGTTTAAACCGACTTTACCGAGTGACAGCATCCCGCAAGATTGTTGATAATCGGGCAGTCAGCACTGTCATCGCCAGGGCAAGCCGCTGCCAGTTCCAGCAGGCGCTGGCGCATCTGGCTAAGCTGATCGATATGTGCCTCGATCTCGGCAACTTTATCGAGGGTGCGCGCTTTAACATCCGCGCTGTGCCGTGCAGGATCGTTGAATAGCGCCACCATTTCCCGACACTCATCGAGATTAAACCCCACCTGCCGCGCCTGACGCAGCAGCATCAGTTCATCCAGATGTTTACTGGTATAACTGCGATAACCATTCTCGCTGCGCAGTGGCGGCGTCACCAGCCCTTTCTCTTCATAAAAGCGAATCGCTTTGCTGGTCAGCCCGGTCTTTTTCGCCACGTCACTGATATTCATCGTTCCCCCTCACCTCACCTCTGGTGGTCATATTTTAGCAGATGCTGACTTCAGCGGTACTGCGCCCGCTCCCGAATTTTAATGGCGGTAAAATGTTAGCCTCCAGCACTTTCGACATCACAATTTTCTATGACTCCGATGATAAATCCCTTTAATAATCAGCCTCTGATGGTTATGGTGGAAAAAATCAGATGCATAAAATAACCAGAGGAAAGGGAAGAACATGCGTAAAATCACTTATGCCCTCAGTGCCGCCTGCCTGCTTATTGGCCTCAGCCAGAACCTGATGGCGAAAGAATCGGTACCGGAACCGCTCTATTCAGGCGTAAATGTCGCGCAGCTTGCACAGCAGGCACCGATACATTGGGTTTCCGTCGCGCAAATTGAAAATAGCCTGCAGGGGCGTCCACCGATGGCGGTGGGTTTTGATATTGATGATACCGTATTGTTTTCCAGCCCCGGTTTTTATCGCGGTCAGAAAGAATTTTCTCCTGGCGGGCAGAGCTATTTAAAAAATCCACAGTTCTGGGAAAAAATGAATAATGGCTGGGATGAATTCAGCATGCCGAAAGAAGTCGGCAGCAGCCTGATTGCCATGCATCTCAAGCGTGGTGACAGCATTTACTTTGTAACCGGCCGTAGCCAGACGCAAAGCGAAACGGTGACCAAAACCTTACAGCAAGATTTCAGCATTCCTGACGCCAGTGTTAACCCGGTTATTTTTGCCGGTGATAAAGCAGGTCAGAATACCAAAACGCAGTGGCTGAAAGATAAAGAGATTAAAATATTTTATGGTGACTCTGATAATGATATCACGGCCGCACAGGAAGCGGGTGCGCGCGGCATTCGCGTGCTGCGTGCATCAAACTCCAGCTATCAGCCATTGCCACAGGCTGGCTCATACGGCGAAGAAGTTATCGTAAATTCTGAATATTAAAACGACTGAAAGGCGTGCCGAATAATCCGGCACGCCTTTTTATTTTATGTCGATGGCAAAAAGAGGAAATGTCTGTTTATTTAATTATCAGGCTGCGGCAATTGCCCCAATCACAGCAATAGTTGCAGCTGAAACCATAACGATCAGAATCACCGTGGTCGCGGCGACGCCCCCGCCCACCAGCGATGCCGTCTTGCCTTTAGAAAAATCTTTTCTTTCCAGCGAGGCGATATCCGATATAGCAATAACTTTACCTGTATCGCTAACAATAGTATTAGGTTCAACTTTCCCTACGGTTAATTCATCCTCTTTGCCATCTTTTAATTTATATTTAATTTTATCACCGACATACAACGGAGGATCCATTTTATAATAACTGTAGCCACTGCCTATTTTATCCCGGTTAAGCTGTACAGCGTTATATGACGAGCAGCCGCTCATCGTCAGCGCGGCCAGCAACATCACCGCGGAGATGCTTTTTTTGAATTTCATATTTGTTTGCCCCTACCCAAAGGCGATTAATCAGTACCGGAGTTTGTCACTACGGTTACACTCCGCATTGCTGGAAATAGCGTTAATTTTTTTACCGGCTAAATACCACGTTATAATGGCATAGCCAACCTGACTAAAAGTTAAACAAAATGATTCTGATTAGCGTTACAGACGCGGAACATTTGCACTAAAGTTCTACCCTGTTTAAACAGAGACAGGATAGAGGCTTGACCCTCCCCCTGATGGAAGGTTTAAGCTTATATTCAATCCGGACTGGCACTGGCGTCAATCGGGAAAATCAGGAGCGATAACTATGTCACAGATTATTTCACTGGCGCTGGAAGGGCTATCCTGCCAGCACTGCGTCAAACGGGTAAAAGAGGTTCTGGAACAACGTGATGACGTTGAACAGGCTGACGTGTCCCTCCATGAGGCGCGGGTAACCGGCACCGCTTGCGGCTACAAGTTAATTGAGGCAATCGAACAGGCGGGTTATCAGGCTACCCTGCAAGCGGATACCGCCCACCCAAAGCCTGATCCGCTGACAGATTCAGAACACCAGCCGGAAGCGCTGACAGCGGACACTCCACAGCTTCCGGCACCCACTGCCGTCGACAGCTATCAATTGCTGATCGACGGAATGACCTGTGCCAGCTGTGTCAATCGGGTACAGAGTGCTTTACAACAGGTTCCCGGCGTCACGCAGGCGCGGGTGAATCTTGCCGAACGCAGCGCGCTGGTGCTGGGTTCGGCCTCGCCACAGGCGCTGGTGCAGGCAGTTGAAAAAGCCGGTTATGCTGCTGAAGTGATTGAAGATGAAACCGAGCGGCGCGAGAAACAACAAAATAACGCGCGTCAGGCGATGCGCCGCTTTAGCTGGCAATCGGCGTTAGCGCTGACGCTCGGCATCCCACTAATGATTTGGGGGATGATCGGCGACAATATGATGCTCACCGAAAGCAACCGCAGCGGCTGGCTGGTGGCTGGTGTAATGACGTTGCTGGTCATGGTGATTGCCGGTGGCCATTTCTACCGCAGCGCATGGCGTAGCCTGTTGAAAGGCACCGCTACCATGGACACACTGGTGGCACTGGGAACCGCCGCAGCCTGGCTCTACTCAATAAGCGTGAATATCTGGCCTGATTTCTTCCCGATGGCCGCACGTCACCTCTATTACGAAGCCAGCGCAATGATTATTGGCCTGATTAATCTTGGCCATGCGCTGGAGCAACGCGCACGTCAGCGCTCTTCAAAAGCACTGGAACGGTTGCTCGACCTTACCCCCGCTTCGGCACGAGTGATGACCGACGATGGCGAAAAAGTGCTGCCGCTGAGTGAAGTGACGCCGGGCATGACATTACGGCTCACCACCGGCGATCGCGTTCCGGTTGATGGCGAGATCAACTCAGGTGAAGCCTGGCTGGATGAAGCCATGCTGACCGGCGAGCCGGTACCGCAGCAAAAATCTATCGGTGATACGCTACATGCCGGTACGCTGTTACAGGATGGCAGCGTACTGTTTACTGCCCAGGCTACCGGGAAAAATACTACCCTGGCACGAATTATTCAGATGGTGCGTCAGGCGCAAAGCAGCAAGCCGGAAATTGGCAAACTGGCCGATCGGATCTCTGCGGTGTTTGTGCCAACCGTGGTGGCCATCGCCATTATCAGCGCGGCAATCTGGTATTTCGTCGGCCCACAGCCGCAGATGGTTTATACCCTGGTGATTGCCACCACCGTACTGATTATTGCCTGTCCTTGTGCGCTGGGGCTGGCAACACCGATGTCGATTATTTCCGGCGTTGGCCGCGCCGCCGAATTCGGCGTGCTGGTGCGCGATGCCGATGCGCTGCAACGCGCCAGCAGTCTCGATACGCTGGTATTTGATAAAACCGGTACGCTGACCGAAGGCGCGCCGCGAGTCACGGATATTCTCACCTATAATCAGGCTGAACAGTCACAGGCGCTGCGCTGGGCGGCGGCGCTGGAACAGGGATCAAATCATCCACTGGCGCGCGCCATCACAGAACGCGCCGGTGCAACGTCGCTGCCTGCAACTGAGCAATTTCGTACAATCCCTGGCCAGGGCGTGAGCGGCATAATTGACGGCATCAAAGTGCTGGTGGGCAATCATGCCATGATGCAACAGCATCAAATCGCCACCGATCAAGCGGATGAGTCGATTGCTTCACTGGCTGAAAGCGGTGCTACACCGGTGATGCTGGCAGCCGATGGCAAACTGGTCGCGGTAATGGCCATTCGCGATCCGCTGCGTGCCACCAGCGCCGATGCGCTGAAACGCCTGCATCAGCTTGGCTATCGACTGATTATGCTGACCGGTGATAATCCGGCGACGGCGCATGCCATTGCGCGCCAGGCGGGCATTGATGAGGTGATTGCCGGTGTGTTACCGGATGGCAAAGCGCAGGCGATTATCCGTTTGCAGCAGCAAGGTCGTCAGGTGGCAATGATCGGCGATGGTATTAATGACGCCCCGGCGCTGGCGCAGGCGGATGTCGGTATAGCGATGGGCGGCGGCAGCGATGTGGCGATTGAAACCGCCTCCATTACCCTGATGCGGCATGATCTAAACAGCGTGGCTGATGCGCTGGCGATTGCCAAAGCCACATTACGCAATATGAAGCAAAATCTGCTGGGTGCCTTTATTTATAACTCATTGGGTATCCCGATTGCGGCGGGCGTGCTGTATCCGCTGACCGGTACATTACTGAGTCCGGTGGTTGCTGGTGCGGCGATGGCGCTGTCCTCTATTACCGTGGTCAGCAACGCCAATCGCCTGCTGCGTTATCAGCCACCAAAAGTATGAGCTTACAGATCTCCTCTGTTCATCATACAGTTAAACCGCTAGCATAAATTGTTTGATTGCATAAGGCGGAAAAATGGGCAAATTGCTGCGTAAAGTGGCCTCACTGTTCAGAGAGCTTTCTCCGGTGGAATACGCGTACCCGGCGCTGGATATTTTGCTGCCTGGTGAGCGGCAACTGCATCTGGTCGGCAGCATCCATATGGGCACCCGCGATATGATGCCGCTGCCCGCCACGCTGTTGCAGCGTCTGAGTAAAGCGGATGCGCTGATTGTCGAAGCGGATATTACCGGCGGCGTCTCGCCCTTCGCCCACAGCGAATCGCATCCGCCGCTGGAGCAGCGCCTTTCAGCCGAAAACATGCAAACGCTGAAGCGGCTGTGCGAAGAGCTGTCAATTGATGTCGAAATGATCGCCTCACTGCCCGGCTGGCAGGTGGCGCTGATGTTGCAGGCACAGCAGGCGCAGCAACTGGGCCTGCGCCCGGATTATGGTATTGATTACCAACTGTTGCAGGCAGCAAAACAGCAGCAGCTGACAGTGACAGAGCTGGAAGGCCCGGACGAGCAGCTGGAACTGCTGAAAACCCTGCCGGACAACGGTCTGCCGCTGCTGACCGATACCCTGCAACACTGGCATACCAATGCCCGCCTGTTGCAGACCATGGTGAGCTGGTGGCTGGAGACGCCTCCGGCGCAGAACCAGGTGGCGCTGCCGACCACCTTCTGTAGCGAACTGAATGATGTGTTAATGAATCAGCGCAATCTGCGCTGGTGCGAAGCGCTGCACCGCTTACCGGCGGGCCGATACGTGGTGGCGGTCGGGGCACTGCATCTGTATGGCGAGGGAAATTTGCCGGATTTGCTGAAAGGCAGATAAAAAAAAGGCCAATATTGCTATCGGCCCGTCAAAGAGGAATTTTTTTATGATTTTGGTTATCCACCAACAATTGACTTGCTGATGGGACGGCGATTGTCGCTCAAAGCCTGGAATTTCGCCAGCACTTTTCTTCATCAGTGACTATGAGACTTTTCTAAAAAGGATCGAAAAATGACCCCGGCGGTTAAACTACTGGAAAAACAGAAAGTCGCCTTCACTCTGCATCCCTACCAACATGACAGTGATGACACTCACTTTGGTGATGAGGCTGTACGTAAGCTAAATCTGAATGCCGAACAGGTGTATAAAACCCTGTTGGTGGCGATGGACGGCGATGCAAAAAACCTCGCGGTGGCGGTAACGCCGGTTTCGAGCCAGCTGGATCTGAAAAAGGTCGCTAAAGCGCTGGGCGCAAAAAAAGTGGAAATGGCCGATCCACAGATTGCGCAACGCGTAACGGGTTATCTGGTTGGCGGCATTAGCCCGCTGGGCCAGAAGAAGCGACTGCCAACAGTAGTTGATCACCTGGCGACCGGCTGGCCAGCTATCTATATTTCCGGCGGTAAGCGCGGGCTGGATATCGAGCTGGCCGCCAGCGATTTGGTGTCGCTACTTAATGCCCGACTGGCTGATATCGCGCGCCGAGATTAATTTTACCGCTGGGCGCAAAGCTGGTCGATCATCCAGCGTCCGGCCGGACCAGGCGGCGAGCGTTTTGACCACACCGCATCCACCTCAATACTCTGCGGCCAGCCGTTTACCGGCAGCTCGGTCAAGACCTGGTGACCAAACTGCTCCACCAGCCAGCGCGGCAGAATGCTCCAGCCAAAGCCCTGCTCCGCCATCTCCAGCAAAAACAGATAGGAATGCGCATACCACACCGCCGCCGTTGCCGAAGTGCGCGGGTGCAAACTCGGTGCCCAGGTATTCAGCCGCAACTGACGTTCGCCGTCGAGCTGACTTTGCGTCACCAGGCGCTGTTGTGCCAGTGGATGCTGCTGATGAATATAGATCGCCATCTGTGCCTTAACCTGTAGGCGCGAGGAAGCAATTTCCAGCGGCAGTTTAGGCTGCACTCGCACCACGCCGACATGAACGCGGCCAACCTGTAGCTGATCGATAACATCGACATCTTCAGCAATCATGCATTCAAACTCAATTGCCGGATAACGTGCCGCAAAACGCTTCAGCAGTGATTCATGGTGATCCGCCTGCCAGAAGTCGGAGATCGCCAGGCTGAGCCGCGGCTCAACGTTGCCAGCCAGCCGCACCGCCAGCTCATCCAGACGCGAACTGGCCGCCAGAATTTCCTGCACCTGTGCCAGCGCCCGTCGCCCTTCCTCAGTCAGCACCGGCTGGCGCGCCTCGCGGTTAAATAGCGCAAAGCCGAGATCGGTTTCTAAATTAGCCACGGCGGTGCTGACGGTTGACTGACTTTTACGTAACGCGCGCGCCGCCGCCGAAAAAGAGCCGCTTTCAACGGTTTGTACAAATGCTTCGAGTGATTCAGGAGAGTAACGCATGGCAAACTATCGCTTTTATCGATGGATACTCATTTTATATTACCAATAAAAACGATGATAATCGCCATCAGAACTTATTAAGGAGTGGATATGCGTACCAGAACACTGAAAGAACGTTTTTTACATGCTGCAGGCTTTGAGGTGCTGGCGATCGCAATCGTTGCGCCACTGGCTGCCTGGATTATGGATAAACCGCTGTTTCAGATGGGTGCTTTGGCGATCATGTTATCGACCGTGGCCATGCTGTGGAATATGATTTACAACGCCGGTTTTGATCGCTTGTGTCCACCGGGCGTGGTGAAACGCGGCCTGGGTATTCGTATTATGCATGCGCTGGGATTTGAAGGCGGTTTTATCGCTATTGGCTTGCCGATCGCCGCATGGATGCTGAATGCCACCTTGTGGGAAGCGTTTCTGGTTGAAGTGGGCTTTTTCCTGTTCTTCCTGCCGTACACCGTGGTCTATAACTGGGCGTATGACACCTTACGTCAGAAGGTGATGGCGAAGCGCGAGTGTCAGGCCTGAGAACCGCAACGCCATGTCACGGGCGACGAAATCGCCGCCCGTGCAATAAAACGCGTCAGTTTACTGTTTTATAAACAATTTCGCCCTTCGGTGCATATTTCTCCGCATCCAGCGGTGAATGTTGCTCGATATACTGTTTCAATACTTCCGCATCAACAAAACCGGTATTAACGTAACTTGCCAGATTGCTGACCACCGGATAACCGTCACCGCCGGTCGCGTTAAAGCTGAGTAACGCCATGCGGTAAGTTTTGTCCTGCTGCAACGGCTCACCTTTGATTTTGACCTCGCTGACGCCTTTACCGTCGGCAACCAGACTGACATTAGCAAATTGCGCATAGGCTCCGGAATCGACCTGCATATTGGCGACCACCGCCAGATACTTTTCGACATCGCTACCTTTCATATCGACATAAGTCAGGGTATTGCCAAACGGCTGCACCTTCAGCACATCTTTATAGGTGATATCGCCCTTTTCGATGGAATCACGCACGCCACCTCCGCTCATCACGGCAAAATCCGCGTTGGTGCGATCGATCTGTCCGGCAAGGATCACCCGCGACAGGTTAGTCTGAACAAAGCGTACTTTGCTGCGATCGCCTTCCAGATGCTGATTCACGCTACCGATCTTCACGCCAAGCTGTGCCTCGCCTTTTTTCTGGAAAGGCGTCAGTAATTTCATCATCCCCGGATGTTTTTCGATTGGCTGGGTATAGTTCACCCAAGTCTCAGTGCCATCACTGTTTTTGACTTTATGCTTCAGGTTAACCGGGATCAGCTGATAGTGATCCATCGTCAGCTTGCCGTTGAGGAAAGTGAAATCTGCCCGACCGACATATTTGCCCCACTCATGAGCCTGCACGATCCAGGTGCCGTTTTGCTGATCCGGTACGCACGGCGTGCCGGGCACATAGTCAGCCTGTTTAACATTGTCTTTTGCCATACAGACCGGATCCTGCGAATGACCGCCGACGATCATATCGAGATAGCCTGTCGGCAGCTCGCGTGCCATTTCAACATCACCCGGGGCATTTGAACCATGATGACCATTGTCGTAATGGCCCATATGGGTCGCCGCAATAATCACATCCGGCTTTTCACTGGCGCGCAGCGCCTCTACCACGGCTTTTGCTTCCGCAGCAGGCTTACGGAACTCCATATCGGTGAAGTATTCCGGATTGCCGATTTTGGCGGTGTCGTCGGTGGTTAAGCCGATAACCGCGATTTTCAGTCCAGAACGGTTAAATAACGCGTAAGGCTGAAACAGGCGCTCGCCGATGCTTTTCTGATAAATATTGGCAGACAGCAGCGGAAACTTGGCCCACTTTTGCTGCTGACGCAATACCGACAGCGGATTATCAAACTCATGATTACCGATCGCCATCGCATCATAACCAATCAGGTTCATGCCGCGAAAATCAGGTTCAGCGTCCTGTAAATCGGACTCCGGCACGCCGGTATTAATATCTCCGCCGGAGAGGATCAGTACCGACCCCCCGTGCGCCTGCACATCGTAACGAATACTGTCGACCAGGGTTTTCTGTGCCGCGAGGCCATACTCATCGCGATCGTTATTCCAGAAACGCCCGTGGTGATCGTTGGTGTGCAGTACGGTGAACTTATAGCTGCGGTCTTTTTCCCACGCCTGCGCCAGCAATGGCGTCGCCATTAATGACAACAATAAAATGCCCGGTAAGGCTTTGGTAGTGAAACGCAAAATCAATCTCCTTGTCTGCAACGCCATCTGGTCATCGCGCCAGTGTAAGTCGCCGCGTGCGATAACATCAATGCTTTCAATTTTTTACTCCTGGTGACTTATTATCCCGCAATTTGATTACCGCACCCAGTCAGGATTGTTATAGATATGTTAGCGATCACGGTTTCAGTGATTGCAATCTGTCGGGTAACCCGGTTGAATATCCCGCGAGACACAAAAAAATTCTAACGAAATCAGGTTAATTTATGGCAAGCGATCAAACGGTTTCTGCAACTCCGGCGGCATCCCCACGCACCGCTTTTGGCGTGCTGGGTGCCATCAGCCTGGCGCATTTATTAAATGATATGATTCAGTCGCTGATTCTGGCGATTTATCCGCTGCTGCGCAGTGAGTTTTCACTCAGTTTTGTGCAAATCGGGCTGATAACTCTGACTTTTCAGGTCACAGCCTCGCTGCTTCAGCCGCTGATTGGTCATTTTACCGATAAGCATCCTCAGCCCTGGTCATTGCCGATTGGTATGGGTTTTACCCTTTCCGGCCTGATATTGCTGGCAATGGCGCATAACTTCCCATTAATCTTGCTGGCCGCCGCATTGGTTGGCACCGGTTCGTCGGTGTTTCACCCGGAATCTTCCCGGGTGGCGCGTATGGCATCCGGCGGACGTCACGGTCTGGCACAGTCGCTGTTTCAGGTCGGTGGTAATCTCGGCAGTTCACTCGGGCCGCTGCTGGCTGCATTGATTATCGCCCCTTACGGTAAAGGTAACGTTGCCTGGTTTACGCTGGCGGCGCTGCTGGCGATTGTGGTGCTGTTGCAGATTAGCCGCTGGTATCAGCATC